>JAESGV010000956.1_pt1 | contig 12452 bp, 14 predicted proteins | sample 9269781 | NCBI WGS metagenome assembly JAESGV01 (sample SAMN15741586, study PRJNA653496) | algae metagenome | isolation source: Tildeniella torsiva UHER 1998/13D and co-occurring heterotrophs from... | place: Slovakia: Slovak Paradise National Park, Hrabusice, Kosice Region | collected 2000-01-01 | reverse complement strand
AGATAGAAAAACTCTGCTTCTAACAAACAATAACATTCTATATGGAGTCGGCGTAAACGATTACACCGCTCTGGGATTAGAGGGTGGTGGCCGCATAATCTCTGAGATAACTCAACTCCCATTTGAAAATTATAACAATGAAAAAATCGTTGCTACAGCACCTGCCTACTCGTTCTCAGTGGTTGCCACAGAGAAAAGTAACTTGTTTGTATTCGGACAAAAGTAAGTTCTAGTGCAACAAAACTAACGCAAACCAGTTGGATGGACCCAGATAATAGTGACTCAAGAGCAAGTAGACTTTATGAATGTCCAGAAATTTGCAAAGGTGGAAAAACCATCGTTGATATGCGATGTGGTTCGTTCCACATTGGTGTAATAAATAGTGCAGGCGAAGTGTTTCTCGGTGGTGACGCCGATTCTGGCAAATTGGGATTCCAAACAGCCAAATACTATGGTATGAAAAAGTTTGTTAGTGAACATATTTTTAGTACCATTGCGGTCGTGAGCGATGTCACAATTTTGGGTTCGCGTGATGGTACACTTATTGCGTTTGGTCAACGATCTGGTCTTCTCGATTATGATGAAGAAGACTACGATGAAAAGCTCTACTCGCATACTGTGTTGCAATTTCCAAGTATTGAACAGGTTTCTGCTCAAGGAGGTGAGGTTGTAGTTTGTACAACGCAAGGTGAGGTGTATATTACAAACTTGAAAGAGAGGCGAGTCGTACTGGGCACGTATAGCACTGCCTACAACGCTATTTCGCAGTGTATTATTGATCACACGTATGTTTGTTTATCTGACAAAAGAAACGGAGTTTTGGATATCTTTTTATTAATGCCACGAACGATGCACAGAAAAGAACTTCAAGATATAATAATCTTACATTAAAAGAGAATTGATTGAAACCATTTATAATGGCCAACTTGAAAAAGAAACAAGCTTGATGAACAGACGTGATGAACTCGCGCTTATGCTAGATATAACAAACTATATGGATCCTTATCGATACGAAGATATGTTAGCGTACATGTTCGAACTAACGCGAATGGATATCGAATGCACCACACATGAATGTAGCCTTCTGTCAACAGCATACGCAAACATAAAAAACAGAAGTTTTTCATCAACGTTTTGGATATCAGATAAAACAACACAATTTTACACACAAAAACTAGAACTAGTTGAACAATATAAAACAAAAATATTAAACGAGTATGAGGATGTAGTGATAGAATTAATACAAGTGACAAATGATCATTTACTGCCGTCATGTACAAATGAACTTGCAACGATACCGATACTGCTGAACAAAGCGAATATGCAAAGCGATATGTGCGATAGGCACCCAGAATACAAGATTCAAGCAAAAGAAACGTATGAAACAGCACTTCGACTGGTGAAAAAACATTACCAACCAATCGACAAACTTCGACTGGATGTCGTACACAAATTATCCACTTTTTACTTTGAAAAAATGAAAGCAGTAGGAATGGCACAATCACTAGCGTCACCAGAGTTTTATAGAGCTTTAGAAAACTTGGATACAGTAATGGATGGAGATTATTCTGGTGTTACTACTACTATGCAATTTATGAGAGATAATATAGTTCATTGGCAAAACGTTCTACGCTTCCAAGACGCGACAAGTTTTCATTAAAATGTTCTAAATTCTACTTGGAATTTAGTAATCTTCTGGTTGTCTGATGTCGCCAAACAAAGTTTCATGAATAAACGTGACGAACTAGTGTTCATGCTAGGTATAGCGCAGGAGATAGGATTGCATCGAGACAAAGAGATGCTAATATACCTCTTCGAACTGATGCGAATGGATATTGAACTTACACCCAGAGAATGCACATTGCTAAGAGATGGGTACAAACAGATTTATGACAGATTCATATCATACTATTATTTTGATCCGATAAAAATTAAACAACCACAAAAACTAGATTTAATAGAAAAATATCAACAGAGTATTTTAACTGAGTACAAGAGCGTTGTTTTAGAATTAATACAAGTTACAGACAATCACCTATTACCTGCATGTACAAATGAACCTGCAACGATACCGATCCTACTTAACAAAGCAATAATGCAGCACCACATGGCAAAAATACATCAAGAGTACATGCTACAAGCACAAACAACATACGAAACAGCGCTCCAGCTTGCTAAAAAATATTACCAGCCTATAGACAGAATCCGAATCGATGTAGTGTACAATCTGTCCATGTTTTACTGGGCGAGAATGAATGCCGTAGGAATGGCGTATTCGTTAGCACATCCAGAGCTTACCAAAGCAGTAGAAGATTTTGACTCCATTAATGATCAAGAAGCAGTCAAACTGTTGCAACAAATGCGAGACAACTTGCGTGCCATGCGAGACACACTAAACGAAACAGATGCAACAAAACCATTTCATTAAACAATACGTACAGAATCAAATCCGAATGCAACTTCAGTAATTTCCCAATCGTTTGTTTCTCCTGATGGATCTTGTCTTAGTTGCCAAATCTGACTTTCCAAACGAATATCATTTGGTCCACCTTCTATGGTCGCACCTTTCTCATCTTTAATGTGATAAATAAATTGTACTTGACATGCGAGTACAAGTACTGGTTCATCACCATCAAAACGAGCGCTCATGAGCGTGACATCTCGAATGTCCAAAATCTTTGTATCGAAATGTGTCTTGTCATGTTTTCTTGTGTGAATACGTGGGTAAAATGCAGTACGATAGCATTGATCTGTAACGTATCGTCTTAGCGTCGCGACGTCATCGTTAAAGTAGGCACCGAGTACTTCTGGCATGATGATGTATTCAATATTTCCCATAAAGCGTTGTAGTGTGAATGTTGAATCGCGCTCCTTGAATGCTGTTAGGACTTGTGATTCTTCACTTGGTTTGAGTACTTTGTCAACGAGGACATCTGATACGCTTCCAATAGTTGCGAATAAATTCTTGGTACCTTTGACAAGTAAGTTATCACTTCCATCAAGCGTTTGGACGACATTGTCGATTCCTCGTCGAACGACTCCCATTTCGCGTTTCTTTTTCGTTGCCAATGTAACTCCCATCTCGACAGTGTTTGCTTGTATTTCATCAATCTTTTCAAACTTGCCAGTGTATGGATTGTACTGTATTCCGTTCTGTAAATCTTCTTTTCTTCCTGCCTCACTTCTAAAATTGTATCGTAGTGTTCGTTGCTCTTTATGCTCTTCTGTTAGGTCATCAATAACGTATTTGATAATGGTTTGTTGAGCCATGCGACCTGTGAGTTCGGATACGGCTCCTGAAACGGCTGCAACAGGAGCAGAATTAACTACTGCTGACGCGCCTTGCAATAATGCTTCTCCTCCCTTTTTTAAAACTTCTCCTGTGGTTTGCAAATGCGGAGCTGCTTTATCAGCGAGTGTTTTTCCAATTTCTACTGCTTGTCCTCCTACTGCTGCAGTTTTGGAATCTTTTAGATCGTCCAAGTTTTTTTGCAACTCTTTATCTTCTTTAATATTCTTTTTTAACTCTTGGACCCATAAATCCATCACGGATGGTTGGCGTTCGATACCATGACGAGTGTATTGCCTAAAAGTTGGTGTACGTTGTATAAATGGAACGCGAACGATCGAAAAAACGTTGTTTGTATTTGAAGTCGCTTGTAGGAGTGATCTACTGCGTAGTATCCTGTTCAATACACGTGTTGTCATTGTGTGGAAAAAGTTTTGTAAAAAATGTGGAAAAACATGTTTATTCTTCATCGTCATCTTCGTCGTCTCCAAGCATCATGAAAAGTTGTGTAGCTAGTTTCTCTGCTTGTTTTTTACGATCATCATGCGACAATTGTCCTCCTTCGGTTCTTAATTTGCTAATTGCTTCCAATAGTGCGTCCATATCTTCTGTTTGCTGAAACAAATCTTCTTCATCTATTGGTTCTTCTATTTGGATCTCATTTACTGTGTCTTTTAGCTCTTTCTTTTCTCCTGGTTTTTCCATTTCTCTCCACATGGTACACTCTAACGCTTCTATGACACGGTCTCTTCCCTGCTTCGAGACTTCATCTTCATTGTGTTCGTATTTGCCAACCCACTCGTATCCGTTATTCAGGCACCAATCCATTATTCCTGTGGATGCTCCACTATCACCAGTACACACGCACAAACACGTTTCAAATTCACCACCTGTTTTTCCGGCATATTCCCCAAATTCTGTTATTTTTGCAGTGTTCTTGTTGTACGCTAGTATTATCGCTTGTTGCGAAAAATCTAGACCCTGTTCAGATAATGTAGCACTTACATGTTTTGTAGATAGCGGTAAAAATACGAATTCGAGTTTTGAAGTGTAATATTTTGTGGATAAAACGTGTGGAAGTATTGGTGTCCCAAGTTTTGTGTTTTGTACAAGTGCGTCAGTTTCTAGGATGTGTGGTATTATATCTGTTGCTGATGGAATATCTGCAGTGTCGAATGCAACTAGTACGCGATTGCTCATGTGTGACGTGTTTTTACAAATCTATTTTAGAAAGTTCTACAAGCAAACACAATTATGAATCGTGAAATTATCTTGTTGTTTAGTTGCAAGTAGTTTGGTAAACTCTCTAGCGCGAAAGTGTATATACGCTAATAAATATATTTTATATCTGATCACATACTGGCAGTGCTACCAGGAGCTACTATACAACCACGTTCTGCCAAATGTTGGTAACAACTTGATTTTAACGATTCGAATACTATCCGCAAACTTTCCATTCCTATATTGGATTGTTCGTGACAAACACTTCCATCATTCTAGTACAGTTAGCTAATCTATGCTCACAAACGTACTTCATTGACTAAGAAGTCAAAGATATCTGCCAATCCGTATTGGAGCTTAATATCATGGAACGATAACAGTCCAGACTCCATAGCTGTCGGCCATCTTCCATATAATACAAAGCAACGCTCTATAAGAGTGAGTTTCTATTCCGGATACTTACCAGATCGTTTCACGCATTCTCGCAACAACTTTTCATCTATTTCATGAAGAGTACTAGTAAAGTAGAACAGTATTGGCAACTTGTGGAAAGGTGCGTTCGTTCCTTGCAGTAGTATCATATGGTTATAGTCTAAGACTGTGTAGCGTTGCAATTTTTGTGTAGCATGGAAATACAATCCTGGTACAACGTGATGACTCCCTGGATTCACTACCATACCAACTTTAACATCTTTCATTTGTAAATCTTTGCTAACAAATTTTGCTACACCCATAAATAAAGAACGCTTTTCTTTCTCAATGGAATCAACATTGTGATGCGCACCAACGTACGACTTGTTCTTTGTGATGTCAGGCACTAATAACCACTTTAACATGTTTTGTTTCGATGTGTGATGCTCGTTTTTTTCGTTGTTTAGCGATTCGTGCCGAGGTCTATTAGGATAGCGGCCATTACCTAATGTAGAATCACAAACAAAAATAAATTTTTAGGAGATCAAAATAACTTGTTGCTGATCTTTTGTTTATGACTGGCAGTATTTACTCACTGTGTGCCTTTTAACTTTTCTACAATTTGTTCAATTGCATTTAAAAATGTTTGAATGGCAACTCTAGGTTCTGGTGCACATTCAAAATAGAAACATGGTTCTATCATCTCTATTTCACTAATTAAATACTGACGGTCTTCTTCAGTACCATCTCTTTTGACTTGAATCAAATCGACCCGAGCATACAAAATCGGTCTTCCATTGTTCTTCTTTTGTCTAACTGCCTCAACCGCCTGTCGTCCCAATTTGACAATGCGTTCATCGCATACATGTTGCACTGAACTACCACCGTGAATCTCTTGTACATACCAGGCTCCACTTTTTGGCTTCTTGAGTAACGAGTGAGAATGTTCTTGGTTGATAAACATCAAACTTAGTTCTCCAAGCGTTGTTATTTCTACTTGTTAATTGTCAAATACACACGTACCTTGGATAAAGGGTTGAACGATATAATCAGATTCTTTCATCCATTGTTCTATTTCTTGCGTGTTTGTTGTTGGTATTTGCTCACGTGTAATGCGAATTGTTCTATGGCTTCCAGCAGAGATGCATGGTTTTATGACAATTTCATTCGTGTCAAGTGCGGTAAAGTACTGAGTTAAATCGAGTGAGTCGAGTTTGAGTGTTGGCACTGTGGATAAACCCCAGTCGTTCAATTCGAACAGGTAATGCTTGTGCATATTCCACGAAATCAGATCACACGAGTTGTACAAGGGTACTTCTCTCAATTCCAAGTCGTGTAACCATTGTTTGAATTTTTCTGCTCTGATATGATAGTTCCATGTACTGCGAATAACTACAACAAAGGTTCTCTTCTGTTCTTTGTACTTTTTGAAGAGTTCTTCCTGTTGTGTTAAATCTTCCCAATCAATGAGGAGAAGCTCAATAGACTCGTTCGTCCATGCACTTTGAACTTCTTTATCCTCGTCACTGCCGAGGTTATGGTCTGTTGCGAAGAGAACAACTGGTCTACGCGTCACTTCCTCGGTCATGTGACTGTCTTTGGTGCGTTCTGTGAAATGTTTGAGCTGTTCAAAAACAACCGCGCTAAGATTAATTGCTATTAAAAGTCTGACAGCTTAAATGTCACCCAAAATAATTTTGAGACTTTAAAAAGACGACACCAGCTCATCACTGGGTAACGGTTTTTTGTACAACAAAAGAAAAAAAAACGGCAAACATGGCCACCACACTTCGTTCACTAGTGTCTTTCATAAGAAAGAAGGTCGACAAAAAGCCTAAAGAAGAGAAAGAACCTTCATCACTCGCACCGAAACCAGTTCCTATTCACCGTCGTCGGCTCTCGATGTCGGTATCGATAAATTCACCAAAGATTGCACCATCACAGAAAAAGATATCGCAGGAAGAGTACCTTGGTACACCACTGCTCACATTAGTATTGAAGAACTTGACTCTTCATGATATGTTCTTGCAGTACACAGAGAAAGAAATGTCCTCAGAGAATGTTCTAGTTCACGACTTGATTCAGTCATACAAGAGAAACAAGGACAAAGTCGAGCGCAGGAGACAAATAGCAAGATACATCCGCGACCAGTTCTTGGTCGAGGGATCACTACATCAGCTAAATATTCGTGAAGAAACTGTTTCACGAGCTATAGAACATCTAGAGATGAACTTGTTGGATGATATGCTATTCAACGAGATCGAAAGAGAAGTTGAAAACACACTATCAGACTCCCTGATACGATTCTCAAAGACTTCAGAATTTGCAAACTTTTTGAAGGTAGAAGTCGCTACTGTAGATAAGAGAAAGAGTTTGCTACAAACTACCATGATAGAGAGAAGAAGGACAAGGTCATTCCACAACTTGCAGTTGTTGGAAATGGGTACCTTCTAAATGTAAAATATAAACTAGATTTAAATTACTTTCAGTGTTTACTCTGTTCTCTTCACAGCTCGGTGCGTTTCATCACGATTGTCTACAGTCAACTAATAGTATGGCATTCGTGCTAGATGTTGACCCAAACGAGCTATGGATAGATACTGCTGCAGCTCTAGTAGACGACACAGAGAAATTCAAAGCGTACGCAGCAAAGCTCGAAGAATCAAAACGAAAAGAGGACGCTGAAAAGAAAAAACTTTCGCGATGGAAAGATAGAATGTCACCAGCTGAGTTTTCAGAGCGCAAACGAAACTTACCTAGTCTTGTACTTGAGAAGATTGTTAATAACGTACCAGAAGAAAGACAGAAAACGTTTCAAAAACTAGAATTTCAATCGCGAGCGCAATCGATACTGGGAGAGTATTCATTTCCTGGACCAGCCCCAAGATTGGAATCTCTTTATTTACAAATTGAAGAAAGCAAGTCCCGGTCATTACCCACCACTCCAGTAATGCGGCACTCTAGCAAATGGAATGGACTATTAACACCCATCAGCCCAACACGCAGATTCTCAACGTTTAGCGCTACAACACCGCCGACACCAGAATCAAAGAAACCACGTAGCCCACTAAAGCGACAATACCCAATTGTTTCAGAACCAACTCCTCTAGCAAGCCAGGTTGTACCACATCTACTTAGCAGACACCGACCCAGTAAAATCTTTGAAGAGTTAAAAATGAAATAAGAACGACTTGAATGCTGCGACAAAGCGAAAAACAAGTTGTAAAAGCTATTTATAGTGCTTTAAAAAAATACCTTGTTCGGTATTTTTAATAAATCACTCGAAAACAACATCAAGCTGTTCATGGGATTCATATTAGGCTTATTATACTTTACACTTAAACTCACTGGTGTATTGGTATTCGTATCACTCGCAATTGTTGCTTCAATATTTGCAAACTTTTTAATCCAAAGAAGAAAACGAGTAGCTGAATTATTAGAAGAAAAAGAACGCATCGGCGCTGAAAAACGACGTGCAGATGAAATTCAACAATCAGAAATATCACATGAAGCACTTTTGAAACGAAGAGAAGAGTTTAAAAAGTTCCAAGACTCGTTACTTGTCGGTGGATTACTAAACGGCGAGGCTACACCAGTTGGCGATGAAAAAGAACAAACAATCGAGCCAACCGTGTTTGAACTCAAATCAGAAGAACCATCAAGAGACGTTTCCGAAGAAACAAAAGAAAAAGCAGCCGTTTTGTTGCAACGATTCTATCGTTCCCATTTGGACACTATCAGACAACGACAAGTTGAGCAACAAGAAGTTGAACTCGTTACTGTACCAACGATAATGAATGCTCCAATAGAAAAAGAAGTATTTTCAGAAGAATTCAAATTGGACGGCGAATTGTCGCAAGAACGGTCTGATTTGCTTCAAGCTGATACTTTCCGTGCATTAGAAAGCCCATTGGTTAGCTAAATGTAAATATCAAATAAAACGATCGACTTGTAAAGAGCAAAATTAACTGTTACAGAGGATGAGCGTGCGTATAAGAGCTGCATGTTTACCGAAAAAGTATAAACGCACATGGCAAGCACGATATTGCAAGATCACATAACAAATTCTGTGTCGTGGACCGCAATAACAAACCCTGACAACAGTAGAGACCAACATTTACTCGAATGAGCATAGTGGCAATTCTGCTCCAACGAAAAAAATCAACTTGGTGAACAGGGAGCTAGTACTTCAAATTATTGCACATGTGCCACGATTTGATTACAAGGTATAGAAATGCATAGGTTCGTTCTCACAAATCATGATTAAAAGATAGGGATGAAAAGGCAACTGAATATTCTCATGTAATTGTTATATGAGAGGTATGTGCCCGAAGGGCACATACCGATAAAGAGATAATATTATTGTATGAGATTATAAATTCGATTGTCAATCTACACTGCATGCAACAAAACATCAAAAATGTGCCTGCGGCACATTTTTTCGAAAACTGCGAGACTGTAGTAAGGAAGGTTTGCCAGTGTAATCATGAGCCAACATAAAAACCACTGTTGTCATACAAATTCCCAAAACAATCCGTCCTGCCGGAATCGAACCAGCGGCCTCAAGATTACACTAATACCCTTACTACAGTCTCGCACTCTACCAACTGAGTTAAGGACGGTATTTGTTCGTGTAGAAAGTGTTTGCCGGTGTTATTTTGTAAAAATATTTAGTTGTAATGATTTTACGTCCTTGGACTTTTTATTTCTTGTGCATTTAAATCTATTTTCTGCAGTGGTGACCTTTCTGTTTCCTTGTCACGAGCGATACGTCGACCATACCGAATTTTTAAATCCATGTTTTCTTTTTTCTGTTTCTGTAGCTCGGCTTGTAGTTTTGTGATTTCTTCATATGTTGTACTGTGATCAATCATGATTTGATCTTTGTCTTGCTCTAATTCACTGATTCGTGTTTGATATTCTTCTTCTACTTGTTGTACTTCTGTTTGGAGTTGTTGTATTTGTTCCCGTAACGTGTCGTGTTGAACAAGCATTGTTTGTCGTTGTGATTCCCATTCTTGCTCTTGTTGTAGTTGCGCTCGTTTCTGCTCTTCAAATTCAGCTTCTCGTCGTTGGTATTGCAACAACTGCTCTTGCATGTTCAACTCTTGCTGTCTCCGATAGTCCTCTTCTATTCTTTGAATTCGCCGTTCCAACTCGGCAGAAAAACGAACATCTAATTCTGCTTCGACAGATTTTACAATTTGGACTTCTAATGATTGACAATGAGTTTTCCATTTCTGATCATGTTGTTCACAAAACTCTTGCGCCCATTTCTCACGTTCATTTTCTAGTTTTTCTACATAGGCTTCTAATTCTCTACATTTATCTTTCCATTCATCAGTTTCCTTTTTCATTCGTCCGATTAACACTTTATCATTCAATATTTCATTAATGTGAGCATCGTTGGTGATATTCTTGGCTCTGTTGGCAAATTTGAGCGTAAAATGTGTTTCTTCCGAGTGGATAGGTGCTGGTGTTACTGTACATATGATGGCAGTGCGAGAGTTTCCGCCCAATGCCGTTTGTAAGATACGAGTTAGTTTACTATCACGGTACGGTATATGTACATCACGTTTGCCATCGGCCAACTTGCTAATTACAGTTCCAAGTGTAAGTAGTGACTTGTTGATGTGACCTCCTTCGAATAACCGAACACCTTCTGCCTTTGTATGTGATACACGTTCGGAGCCAGCCAAATCGACCAAATTCAGTGTCGCAATACGAACGGCACCTTGTTGACCTTGACTCAACTCTTCTTCAGTCATCATCTCGCGTGATTCTATTGTCAATCTAAAGATTGTATGACTACGACTACTTTTGTCGTTCATACCAGTTGCACCAAAGTGTCTATGGACTTCTCCTTGTTCTAGTAAATCGATGGCTTGTTGTACCGAGCATACGCACTCTTCTCGTACATTACCGACAAAGATACCACGTTGTAGGTCTTCGTGGATTTTTAAATTTTCATTTGAGGGTTGTAGTAAATCCATAATGTTTTCATTGTAGATTTCCAAGTATGATACACGCACCAAAAATTCACGACTTGTACATTCGCTAATCTTTTTAAAGATATCGGTAATAGACCGAGTGATGATACCAGGTGATTCTGTACAACCTTTCATCGTATGTGTTTTACCGCTACTTGTCTGTCCATATGCAAAAATTGTACCGTTGTAGCCATCTACAGCCGACACTACAATATCACGTGCCATAACTTCATACACTTGTTCTGTGCTTGATGTCGCATCAAAAATAGAGTCAAAAGTATAACATGGTGAGGAAGAATCCACTTGTCCCGTCACCGGATGCAATTGATAAATAGTTTTTTCTGAAGACCGCCACGCATATTTTTGTACCAGTTGAGATTTGTTTTCTCGTTCGTTTGTTGGTCGAATACGTATACACACTTGAATTTTATCATTAGATTTGCTTTGTTTCGGTGCTGTAGGTGGCCGTGTTGTTGAACTCATTTAACGGTAAGTTTTTGCGCTTGCTATTACAACTGTTTGATCAACTTGAAAAGCAAACAAAATGTCAAGTGAATGGACGAAGACAGATGTATCAAAGTGGTTGAGAGAACAAGTTGGTCTCGCTGAATATTGCGCATCATTTGAAGATAATGACATCACTGGAAAAGGTTTGTGTATCTTTATTAACTAACTTGCGTCAGAACTCATCACATTAAACGCACAAGACCTAAAAGATTTAAATGTGGAAAAAATTGGACACAGAAAAAGAATCGAACAAGCAATTGAAGCACTAAAATCAAACACAACTGTTGTTTCCGCTCCATCAACACCCACCAAAAAACGAAACATTTCAGAAGTTACACAATCTCCACAAAAAGAGCACAAACGAGTTCGAATTCAAACACCTCCACCTGTCGCATCAAACGAAACAGCCATGTGTACCATTTGTTTTGAAGACAAGGATACCATTTATCCATTACGCAATTGCAAGAGCAAAGGTTCTTTCTGTTTGGAATGTTTACACTCGTACCTAGACGATAAACTCAACACAAGAACAATTCCCATTTTAGTAACATATTGTACACTTTACTAACAACTAGTGTCCTGACTCTACTTGTCGACATGAAATAACTGATGATTTGGAAGTGTTACTATCAAAAGAACAAATGGAACGTTTCCAACAAATCGGACTGGATTCATTAGTTTCTAGTTTGAGCACGCCATCATCTGGAAAAAGTACAAATTCCATCAACACACCAATGGACTTGGTATTCCCTTCTTCCACAAAATTCTTACATTGTCCTACGCCAAACTGTAAATACATTTTTGCAATAGACGAAACCGATAAAGATGAAGAATCGTACCACTTACGTTGCGACATTTGCGCACAACACTATTGCTTGAAATGCAAAGTTAAATTTCATTTTGGAAAATCGTGTTTGGCGTACAAGAAACACAAACTACAAACTGCAAATCATGATGAAATTGCAACAATGGCATTTATTCAATCACTAAAGATCAAATCCTGTCCCAAGTGTGGAAGTTTTGTAGAACGTGAT
>JAESGV010000955.1_pt1 | contig 12453 bp, 12 predicted proteins | sample 9269781 | NCBI WGS metagenome assembly JAESGV01 (sample SAMN15741586, study PRJNA653496) | algae metagenome | isolation source: Tildeniella torsiva UHER 1998/13D and co-occurring heterotrophs from... | place: Slovakia: Slovak Paradise National Park, Hrabusice, Kosice Region | collected 2000-01-01 | reverse complement strand
ATCATTTGCATAGCCAACCGCCCATACACGTTCCAAACCAGAGTTGATAGTATCTTCTAGTTTGTATGTTGACGCGTTCCAAATGTTAACAACTTGATCTTCTGAACCGGTGATAATAAATGGTAGTTTGGGATGGAAGCAACAAACTGTTACATTGTGACTGTGACCTTCCAAGGTTTGAACAACAGACTTGTTTTGATAATCCCAAATTTTGACAGTTCTATGCCATGGTTAGAAATATGGAAAATACTCACGAGTCGTCTGATCCAGAGATTAAAAATGGTTTGTCACTGCCTTGGTAATAATCAATATAGTTGACACCCTTGGCATGACCTTCCAAAGTAAAGTTTGGTACTGGGGATCCTACACTCCAAATACGAATCAAACCGTCCAATGAAGCAGAAGCGAAAACGTTTGGATCTTTTGGATTCCATACTGCTGTCATGACGTAGTGCTATAAAGGTTAGATCACTTGTATGTTAACACGTACAGTATGTCCTTCGTATGTGTGCATTAAACTCCAGTTCTTCTCCCAGTTCCATAGTTTAATGGTCATATCGTCACTGGTTGTGAGAACGTATGGCTTTGTGGGATGTACTGAGATACTACGAATATAATCTTGGTGAGCCTCGAACTCTTTTTCTTTTTCGCTCGTGTTATAGTTGAAAATACGGATCTGATTATCGTCTGCACCCGCGATGATCCATCTTTTGCGAGGAATGAATTTTGCTGTACGTATTGGTAAGTCGGAAACATCAAATTGTTTCACAATAGCCTACAGTTGTTATTTTTGAATTTGAAAAAAATACTTGTGTGTTGTAGTCATGGATAACTACTTTTCCATTATATAAACTGGACAAGACCCAGGGTTCTGTTGGATGCAAGTCCACTGCTTTGACACGGTCCGAACGCGTCGTGAGCTTCTTCTTGATATCTAGTCGCGAACTTGGCTACAAGAGTAAATATTTGTTGAGCACATACCATGGTAGATCAAGACAAAGTTTTTTGGACAATTTGTTTGTTTTTTGGTTGACCAAGAATACAATGATACGTCATGCTAACGAAGCAACGTTGTTTCGATTCCAATCGTAATTCTAATAATGTACTGGTAGCTTTATAGCACAAAGAACATGTGCTATAGTCGTATCAGACCTTGTAAGCTTCTGATAGGTGACGATTTTGAACCAAACAATGACAACTGTTACGGTTTGGAAGAGAAGTTTAACAGCCATTGGTGCGTGGTTTAATTCTATTGCAAATAGGTGGCGAAGGCCTCGTCATCTGCGTGATGGATCTGTTATGGTTGTGAACATGCGGCCACTAGGAGGACAAGAAATTCAATTTGAAACGATATTCTTGAATCAAGTACTGGAGGAAGACTTTATAACGTATTGTACCAATACAAACACGCTCCAACAATTTCAATTTATCAAAAATGTTGATGCTCACAGAGCAAGTACCGATGAGTTGGAACGCACACAGTTGTACGATAAAATTATTGTTCAGTTACATGAACAACCACTAGATACAGTATACAATACAACATTACAAGACATGAAAACTAGGATATTTCCATTGTATATTCGTAGTGATCAGTTTAGACTGCTCGTGAATAAGCAAGGTAAATCATTCTTTTATGGGTTAATAGACCCATCGTTAAATCATAATCTACCCTTATTCAACATTCAATACTTGTTAAATATACCATACATGCATGATGCACTGTATCGATTCAGTGTAAAAGAACTAAGTGAAGAGAGTATACAGTTGTACGATAGAATATTACGATACAAATCTGCTGATACTAGTGATCAAGTACAAATAGCTAATGAAATATACAATACATATGTACGTGTAGGTAGTGAAAAAGAAGCCAATCTAACTCACTCTATTCGAACACAATTACAAGTTATACCAACAATGACTGAACCTATACTAGATTTGTTTGATTCATGTATAGATCATCTAACTAGTTCATGTATATATGATATCTATGTTCGATTTACAAGTACTAGTGATTTTAATACATGTAAACAGGGTTATATGGATAGTATTATTAACTAAATTACATTTGCTTTAATACGGCTCTTACCATATTCTCAAATACTGTTAATAATTCTTGTTGAGGTGTATCTTTGGCACTAACATGTTCAAATACTTGAGCATTAATTTGTTCAGCGACATTCTACAATTAGTGTTGTATATATAGCATACCTTTCCTTGTTCTATGGTCACTGTTTGATTTGGTAAATCTATCTTATTTCCCACCATGGCTAGTACTGCATGTTCGTTACCTTCTCTCAAGTCTTTTACCCATTTGTTTGGTATATCACGTAACGTGTCTTGTTGTGTAACATCGTATATGAACATGGCACCATGAGCACCTCGATAATATGTTAGTGCTATTGACCTAAAACGCTCTTGTCCTAGTTTGTTATAAAAACAAAAAAATCATACCAGCTGTATCCCACAACTGTATACGCACTTTTCTACCATCTATTGTCATGTTCATGATTTTCTAATACATTAAAATATACAAACAAACTCATACATAGTCTACACCAATTGTACTAGTATACGAGTCTTCAAATTTACTGGTTGTTAATTTATGCAGCAATGATGTTTTCCCAACGGCGCTGTTTCCTAATAAAACCATTTTTAAATTGATTTCACTGTGTGTAAATAAAATATAGTTAAATGTACTCTGTAGAGTTGAAAACTGAGTTTGTTCTGTTATCCGTGTGTACAACACCAGCGCTCCCCATTAAATCATCAGGTATATCTCTACTTGAAGAATCTATTGTGTTAGTGTGACAAATAACATACTGTTACTTGCAGTACAATTTCCCATGCTCTTGTTTGCAACGTTTATCCCCGCAAATTGTAAGAGTCAACAGTATTCATCAAAGAAGAATGGTGGGAACCTTGTATGTGACTGTCGTGAACGCTATTGGATTGCCTATCAAAGATAAAGCAGGTTCATCTGACCCTTATATTAAATTAAATGTAATGCTACTCGCCATAGCTAATGAAAATAGGTTGGAAACAAATCCCACAAGACAGAAAAGAAAAAGAAGACACTAAATCCAGTTTATCATGAGACTGTAGAATTTAAAGAAGTAGATTTTCCTAGTGAGACATTGACTGTATCTGTATGGGACCACGACTTGATTACCAAGGATGATACTTTGGGAATGGGACAAGTAAAGCTCAGCTCGCTAGAAGGATTGGTGCCTCAATGTAAGTTATACTGGAGTAATTTATTTTGTAGTAATTGGTGTCAATTTGAATGGTGGAAAAGGTACCGTATTTGTATGCCTGTTGGCTCAAAAATAAATGGTTTTGCAAGCTTCATAGTTGGAGCTACACATATGGTCAAGATAAGTTTAAAAATATCTTACAAAACATGAGCTATTGTCAAAGCTTCATCAAGATGATGGCTCTTGTGCTGATGTGTGTTTTCACAACAGCTAGAGCTGGTATGACTGAATTCTTAGCTGCAGTTACACCATCTGCCAGTTCAAATACTACAGGCTGCATTCGATTCTCTGTTTATGTGGGTGGGTTGTCCCCAATAAGTGGTCCTCCACCCACAAATGCTCTCATTGCGAAACTTTTAGACACATTACTTGTGAAAACAAATTTTCGATGCTTACTACTTAACGACATGGCTGGTATGTAGCTTAAATATTTTTAACTTTTAGGGTAATATGACAATCACGTAACTAAACATTTAGGCACTACACGACAGTAGTTGAACTAGCGCATGCGAGGGGAATGAAAGTGTTTGGCTCTTTGTACATTGACCCAAACAATTTATCAGCAGGCAATACCGCTGAGGCAATCAGATTATCAAAGCTGTACCCAAGTACCGTAGTTGGGATATCGTGTGGACTAGAGGTAGCATGGGAGAACAAGGACATGCCAAATACAGCCAAGGCAGTCAATTTGTGCATATCACAACTTCGAGCAGCAAGGCTCACACAACCGATAGGTAAAATATTCATCTAGACTAAGTTTTTAGGCTACGCTGATACATTTGATGTATGGTGTGGAAACAATTCATGGCCATGTCTGGGACGCTACGATGAGGTCTATAATAATGTAGATTTTGTTGGATTCAACAACATTGCTTGGTTTGATAATTTTGGTAGCAAAACTTTTCCTTGTGTAGAGGCTCGAAACGCACTAGATAGCACAGTCGCAAAGTATAATGAAATGAAAAGAGTATTTGGCTCTGCTAAACCAATATTGCTGACATCGTTTGGATGGCCTGGTAATGGAGGTACGGGCCAAGACATTTTGACAACAAAGAATATTTACACAGGAGAACAATGTGGGGTAGCGAACAATTATAATCAAGTTGCTGTAAATCAACGGTACATTAATTGGTTAGGAGCAAACAATATTGGAGGCTGTTTGTACAACGCTTTTTCTGAGCCGTGGTTAGCATTTGGTGATACCAAGAGTTTTTTGAACTATTGGGGAATTTGTCAAGCCACTGACTACAACTGTGATCAAACACCTGGAGCTGTAGGAAGACAAGAATTAGCGTTTCCTCCTTTGCCTCCATCAAAGGGTTGGGTAGCCGGAGTAGCAGTTGGAGCTACACTAGGTGGTTTAGCTGTGTGTTTAATGTGCTGTTGCTATATTGTTTTATTCTGTGTGGCGTTATGCTTGTACAAGAGAAAGAAGCCCAAAAAGGAACAACATGTATACAAGGTTATTTCCAAAGAGTTAGAAGGAGCTGAACCGAATTATGAGTGGATTGAGAGTAGTATTATCAAATGCGGTACTGGATTAGCTCACCCAACAAAGTTGTTACTTTGCTTGATGAATATCACACCTACAACAAAGAACGTTGCTGTGTATCTTCGAATTGCCGATTTGTTAGCCATGCTAGCGTTATTGAACAAGAAAAAATTGAAAAAGAAGCATATTGTCAAGCTACTAGAAGCACAGGAACACTTGAGGCATATCGCACTATTTAATAGTACTTTACAGTACAACTTTGATTGTGCCCATGGATACTTGGAGTTGTTAATTGCTGGAAATGCTGGAGCTAGCGTTGATCAAGTAATACAAGCTGTTTCGACCAAAGCTATGACATTGGACCAACACTGGTTGTATCAGGTGATGCTGATACGCCTAATCGCGTGGAGTGGAGATGCGACGTATTTGCATAGAACAGTACAGGTACCTTCAGAAACTGATTGGCATATTCTGTACACTCTTGCGCAATCACTTGGCTACATGGTTGTAATCCAAACAGACAATACAAGCTTTCAAATCGGTGAGGAACCAGGCGCTGTTACTCCTGTTAGTCTCCTTGGCAGACCATATACCGATATTGCTGCATGTACATTATTTACAAAGGAACAGAACAGGGCTATTCGGATAGCTATGATTTTGTCACTACGTGATATTGTTACATCTACTTGTTGCCAGGTGTTGAAAGACCAAGCAGCGATAATGTTAATTGGAAGAGAGCTGCAAGAGACAGACTCTGAGGTTTGTGAAGTGCTCCACCAAATTATGAGGAATGTCAATGTTGGACCATATATTCCCTACATAATTGATAACTGGGATCAAGTCATAAATTGGTACAACCAGATACAAGACAAGCCAGCGGTATTAAAGCAGCGACTAGAAACAATTAACAGAAACATCCAATCATGTGAAATAGCGATAATTGAAACACATAACCTATTATCAAATATCCAACTGTTACCTAAAAATGAAGACAAATTGTCGTTGCAACAAAGAATACAGATATATACATCTACGTTAGAAACATTATTCATTGAACAAGATTGTGTACAACAAGCACAAATACAGGCAGTTGTTGAATTTAACATTGTTAAAAACAATTTGGAGAAAATGCAAAAAAAGTATAAATAATTATTTTATATAAAAGAATAAAGTAATTCATTATTTTAAATATTTTTAAATAATATTAAAAGAGATTGTCTAAAGAACAGAATCTGTTTTTTACTCATTCCATTTTTCTTTTACTGTAGCTGTTCTTCTTACTTTTGAATTTCTTTATTAAAAATAAAATTTTTGATATAAAATCAAGTTTATTCTAACTTTCATGCTTTATGCGACATTTCAGCTTTAAATGGCTTTTATGTTTGCGCTTTTCAGTATATCTGAGAGATGGAACACTAATAGTGCTACTTTTGGGTCTTTCTTATTTAGCTTTTGGAGCTGCGGCATCTACATCCTTGCTATCAAAAGAAACAATATTTGGAGGTTTACTATGTTTCTTGGATACTTTGGCAGCAGAGACAACAATATTTGTTTTATTTGGTGTACTTGTGCTTGATTTACTTGATGTTTTAATAGTTATGTTCTTATAGTTGCTAACTTCATAATTAAAATCATCTTTATCTTTAAACATAATAACTGATGACTTCTCTTCTACATGTTTATCAAAAAATGTCAAATTATCCTTCTTCTTTTCCAGAAAAATTTCAAACTTAGCATCACTATCACTGTTTTCATCAAAATTGTTGGCAATTTGATTGTTGTTATTGTTGTAATCATTAAGGATACATGTTGCTTTTTTATTTGCTTTTTAATGATTTTTTGTATGTTAAGCTTTATGGTAAGGTCTGCTACCTTTGTGCACAGCATGTTTCTTTAACTTTCTTTGTTAAACTTGAATAATTTAGATAGCATTTATCTTGAATGACTTGCTGTAATTGCACAGATATATAGGAGCACCAACCTTCTGACATGCTAAAATTATATGGACACAAAGCTTTCTTATATAGTAAACAAAACAGCTACACCTTGCAGTTATCCATTCAATATTGTTCATTCACACTATCTACTATGCAGACTTGTTCTTGTCTGTCATTATTTTGTATACACAAACAGCATTTAGTTAATCATCTCTATCCAATATCTGTATATCACCAGGCTTTATCATAATCTGTCTTGCAGCAACTTCATATGCTTCTGCCTCTATTAATGTAATTAAGCATATTATATCGAGCTTTAATGCATATGCAAATAAAGCAAAAGATGTTGCACTAGTATGATATAAGAAATTCTCAACGCATAATCAAATGAACTTAAAAGCACATGCAGTTAGCTATTTTCAAACTGATTCTGATGCACTATTCACCAAACAGTACTTTCTTTTGCCTTATAATCCAAGTTTAGTGTACATGGCTTGCTTAATATAAAATTTGACAATCTTTTCAGTTAGGGTAAGGACATTTAAGTTTTGGTTTGTCTCACATTATGTGATCACTGCGGCATTCCAAGATTCAACAAGATTCGTGGTATAACGTTTTTAAAAATCATTTTCAGAGTTTCTATTGTATTTAAGTATATGAGTGTACAATATAAAAAGCTTCTCCTTTAAAATATACCTGCAAGCTTTAATGACATTGTCTTTTATATATTTGATATTAGAAATAATTAGTGTGTTAGCGCTACAAAATTAGTATTAAACAGAAAACTACTTACACTAAATGCAAGATCTTATCTTCATTTTCTTTCACTTTGTTGGCAGGTAAGTCAAGCAAATCATATTTAACAATACTTCCATTGAAGATAAACAGAATCTTTTTGACCTGGTCTTTGGTAGGCTTGTGCAGTAAATAATACCACAACTTATTATGGATGTTTTTGAAAAAATGCAAGCTACAACGCTTTTGTGGCATATTCAGAAAGTAGGTATGTTAAGTGTTGATAATAGCTGCTTTGCTGTCACTTACAAGTTTATAGTTTGCTTGTTCTTCTTTGAAAAGTTTTAAAGCAGATGCGAGATAGTTCAACGCTTTTACATGCTCATAAGCCTCTTTAATTTTATGAAGGTATACAAAGCCAGTCATATATTGATTGAAGATCTTAAACTTGTATACTACAAAGCATACATAGCCTTGCCACATGTTAAATGTAACATTAATAAACTGTATAATGAAGATAAAATGCCTTTGTCAGAATATTTGAACAGCGATGAGTACATTCAAGTTAAAGCTCATAAAGTTTTTTGTTTTGATCTCAATTAATTGAAAAGTAACATGTTCGCTAATGGTAATTTGTTGAATGCATTTATAGTATTGTCAGTAAATGGCATATTAAATGTAAGATTTCATTTCCTTATTTAATAATTAATGATTCTTTATTAGCAGCTACAATTTATATGCATATATTAAGCAGTATTTAAAGTCATTCAAAAGTAAAAGGAGGCTTTTTTCTAACAGCTTGTATAATTACAAGCAGAATGCTGTTTACATCTTCTTCAACAACATAAGTGAGGCACATTGTAATCTGTACGTTTGTCATATTGTTGATGCTACAACAGTGATTATGTGGTCAGTTTTTAACTTGTTGACCTGTGAAAACACTGCTATGCCAGAGAGCTATAAAAAAGCACTTATTGTTGAAGGTGCTCCTATTTTTAGTACTATCAAATATTACTTTGGTTTTATTCAACATAAAAAAGCCAAAAAGCTAAAGCAACTATTTAAAACATGCTAAGCATCACCACAAATCAAAATAATAATAAAACAAGTTGTGGATATTATGCTGCAGCAGTGCAAGTTATCCAAGATAAAGTTCCGCCAAGTACATATCTCTTAAAGAGGTATTCAAACGTGCCACATTACATTAAGAAGGACATGATTGCCTGCTTCAAACAGCATATGAACTTGGATAAAGGCATTGTACAAGGCCTTAAACTATCATAAAAGGTTCTACCACTGTTTGATAAAGGAAAAGGCAAGTTGAACAAGAAGCTGGTTAAAGAGCTAAAGACATCAGAGAGCCACTAAAAAAACACAAAGGTCGCTAAGTTTCAAGTAAAAACTATAAAAATGCAAGCATATACATACCAAGACTTCAAAGCAGAAGAGAGGTAGACCAAAGAAACGTGCTCATACAAAAGAAAAAGAGGAAGATGATGACAAGGAACATAACAATAAACTTAACGCCACTAAAGGTCCACTTATGCAAAACATGGAACCAAATGAAGACATTAAAGAAAAATAAAATACTTTTCTTTATTTAATATTTTATTTTTCTTTATAATATGTTCAAAAAGATTCTGCAAGTGGCAAACAAAATCTGTTTTTTAGACAATTTATATTAAAGTGTATAAAGTTATTTATGTATCTTATTTTATTATATTCAATATTTTTATAATAATATAGTTAATTAAATAAAAAAATTTAATAAAAAATAAAATATATCTTTTACTTTATATAATAAATATTTAAAAGAGTATTTTTATAATTAAAAACTTCAAATGTATTATATTTTTAAATAAATTAAATTTATCTTTTATTACTTTTAAATACAAATATTACATCTTTTTTAAAAAGCTACAATGTAGTGTTATTATTATTTGCTTTTTAACTGTTAATTAAGTTTTAATAATTGTGATAATGTTTTTCATCTTAATAAAGTTACAAAAAAGCAGTAAATTACATTATTTATATTTTTAAAAAGATGTAAAGATATAATATCTATTTTTTATTTTATAACTTAATTTACTTTTATATATAAGTTAAAGTGTTTATTTTTAAACTCTTCTAATAATGAATAAAATTTAAATTAATAAAAATATATTATATATTATTAATATATAATATAAATACTTAATATTATAATAAACATTTATAAGTATTTATATTAACAATATAATATATTAAGTATTAAAACTTATTATTCTTAATTTTTTTTTTATTTATAATCTTTAAAGTCAGTTTATTTATCCTTTTTTATATAATTTAAATAATATATAAAAATATATATATATTAATATAAACTATAATTTAAAACAATAAGTATATTAAATTTAAAGTTAATTTATTATAACACTTTTTCTGAAAAAGATCTTAAAATAACTGTGCAGTTCAGTATATGTACGAGGCAATTATTTCTCTTCATTATCCACTTATAAAAGTAGATATTCTTTGTGCCAATATGAAGAATCCGGCGACTATAGAGATGTATTATTTATTTCAAATATAGATATGTTTGACACTAAGGGATGCCTTAATATATGCCGTATTATTGTGACTTGTTTTATGTGCTAGGATACTTCGTTTTGTGTGCGAGCACATAATTCTAAAATTCAAGATGTATGATATCGTAAATAATTCATTAGGTTTTTTCAGTAGTAAACGGAGATGCAGTTTGATGTATTTTATTTTAAAAAAATCTGTACTTTAAGTTTTTAGCAGTAAGTGGCATTGAAGTGCACATATCTTTACTTACGTCACTTTATAATTGTGTATGAGATTTGTATGTATGAGGAGATTATTGTAGGTTCTGGTAGGCCCCGCTTGTCTATATATGGATAATAAATAAAAAAGGGCGGCCTCTATATGTAATGAGACTTTTTACTTCTTCTGTAATTGATTTTTATTGTATGTGCGATATCTTAGCATACAGTAAATAATTTGAAACTTGCAAAACAATTTATTTAGTTTTAACATGTTTCACTGAAAAAGATCTTCGAACACGAAATAAGTCAGCGTAGAAAGATATACCTATGTGTTGTGACTTGATTTCATTAATGAAATATATGTGTGGGGTTGCTTTTTTTTATTGCAAGAGCAATCTTTGAGTGCAAATTACATTATAGAAATTGCATGAGATCGTTTTATACTGATGTACAGTAGTTCGCTTGAACGATCTAATATAATAGACAAAGATGGATATACATATAGAAGTTAGGATCTTGGTTTAATTTGTACGTGTTTTATATTGCTATATAAACGAAATTGCAGTATAGAATTTAATTTAAGCTTTCGAAAGTAAACTTCATCAAGATGCACATGTATTTTAAAAATCTAGCGATCCTATACATCTATAATAAACAGAAAAGTAAAAATAAACGAATATCAAGCAGAAACAGAGACAAAATAATGTAGTGCTGCCCCTAATGTGATTTAATTACATTTTCTTCACGAAAATTTTGTTCCTGTTAAAGTGTTTTACAGTAAGTGCAGTTAGTTAGTAAAAACTTGTGGTCGAGTTCCAATTGTTAATTTTCTATTGAATAAGATCTATGTAACACCTTAAGTTTATTTAAAAAATAACTGCACTACGCTGAACTTCAAAATTGTATATTTTGAAAAAGATCTAATGTGCAGTTTATTATTAAAAATTTTAAATTTTTATGTAAACATAAATTAAAGTATCTTTGTACAGTACTTTATGAGTTTCCATGGATTCTTCTCCTTGGCGAAGTAATGAAGACGTAGTCTTTCTCTTCTTCTGACTCTAGACGTCGGTCCAATTATCCAAATCATCATTCCGAAGTCTGTCTTTCTCCTCCTCTGATAGCAATTCAAACTCGGTCTTTTGCACCAATTCGTTCAAGTTAAATATTTGGGCTGCTTCTAATATTTTTATCGTAGGCTCCGGCATTGTGCCACAGTTGATCCAATCTGCAACAGCCAAGAATTCTTGTAGCTCACATTCGACTTGCTTGTTTTCCAACCCTTTTAATCTGCTATCTTTTGGGATTCTATTACGCAAAATTCCCACGCGCTTGTCATCAACAAAGAATGAAACGATATCTAATACGATAGGTTGTTTTTCTGCTTGTGGTGGCTGCGGCTTGCGCTCACTGGTGATGTTGCGTACTTTCATGAAGGTTACTCCTAAGTAGTATTCCAATAATAGTATCGCGTTTCTTCCAAACTATAAAGTATTTGTAGAGAAAGAATGCAAGCTCAATCTCCCTTTCCAAATCGTCATCTATTCTTCAATGGTTAACAACTCCTCGTGGCTAGTTGTTAATAAAGCTTAAGTGGATGTTCTACGTATGTGGTGTAACACTTTATTTATTTAATAACAAATCCAAGATACCAAACTGTTCCTCTAAATAGTGTAATCCAATTGCACTATTTCCTACAAACGTCTGTAAATTATCAAAAGATATTGATATCATACAAAATCCAACAGGTCTAGGTGGTGCTTCACATACTATACAAGAACCATCAAACGATAATACTCTCCTACATGGTTCTCGATCAAACAATACAATAGGTAGCATGTACGAATAGTGCATTGCGCCTCGCACGTGTATACGAACTATTTGACCACTCGTACAATATGTTGGTTCAATTAGAGTAATATGTATAGGGTATACATACATGGGTATAATATCAGTACGCTTTTTCTTTCTCTCTTTTTGTTTTTGTTTCCCTCTCCGTGTTATTGTTTGAAAACATTTTGTATCTAATTGTCCTACTATTTGATCAACATTGTACAAACTGAATCGAACAAACAATCGTTGTCCATGGTTGTGCGATGATTGTGTTACAATAATACGGTCAAATACCATATCTATCAGATTGTTGATGGGTGGTACTGATGATGCATAGATTTTACCGACTTCTGGTACTACTATTTTTGTCTCTTGCTTCTTGTTAAAACCCATCAAACCAGCCAGTACATACAAGTTGTTGATGGAATATT
>JAESGV010000954.1_pt1 | contig 12457 bp, 11 predicted proteins | sample 9269781 | NCBI WGS metagenome assembly JAESGV01 (sample SAMN15741586, study PRJNA653496) | algae metagenome | isolation source: Tildeniella torsiva UHER 1998/13D and co-occurring heterotrophs from... | place: Slovakia: Slovak Paradise National Park, Hrabusice, Kosice Region | collected 2000-01-01 | reverse complement strand
ATATACCTTTCCGAACATAGGATCAGAAGCATCTCGTGGAAGTTGCGAAATAATTGTTTCTAATGTTCTGCCTAAGTATTCAACTTTTTTGGGGCGTGGAACGGTTGGAATCCCAATGACCAGCCATGGGGAGTTGTTATTTTCATTTACTGGAATTATTGGACACGGTCTAGTTGGTGGTATTTCGTATATTAATCGTTCATCTGTTTGAGCAACATCTGGACACTTCCTGAAACTTGATACACGGAAGAATTGAATTATCAGTACTGTAAAAAGCACACCAGACACTAAGTAGATGTGTTGTCGCTGTATTATCATATGACGTTGCTGGTTTTGTAAAGCTATCAAACAACACGCAACAAGAAAACATTATGTATAGCTTCATTTCTGTGTATTGAGGGAGAGAATATATCATAAGAGTTCTAATAAAAAGATTTTACTGTGTTGAATTAGATAAAATGCAATAAAATGTAGAAAAAAGAAGAAAAAAAGGAAAAAAGAGGAAAAGAAGAGAAGAAAAAGAAAAAAAAAGGAAAAAGAGAAAAGCTTTCAAGTCAAAGATAAGTGTTTTAAGGCTAAAAATACTTAATACACTACAAGACTGATAATAAAAGCTTAAGCGCGGCAGCTACTTTTGTTTATTTTGTGTTTTGTATCAGAGGTTAGATTTTTGGAATTAAGAATTAGTTTAATAAAGTAAATTTACAAGTTGAATTGTGTAAAAAGATTTGCTACACCTTTTTCTAAACCTTCCTCATACTCAGGTATTTCATGCTCGCGACCAACATGCCATTCTGGATACGCAACAACGCGCATGGCATATGAATCTGCATCCATGATGTGCATTCTGCTCTCCAATCTTTTTTGAAAATCATTGTACAGTGTATCACCCAATTTCTCCTTGACTTGTTCTCGTAAGTAAGATTTAGCATTCTCATCTCCCCAATCATCACTATCCGTTACAGTAGGAAAATCTTGATCGGTAACCATCATACAACACCACTCCCAATCTATAATACCAGTTACTGTGCTTGTGCTTGGATCAACTATGATGTTCTTTGGTGCCAAGTCAGTGTGAGTGAGTACCAACCGCTCGGTGTGGGTTGTGTTCCGTTGCTCTTCACGCAGTTTTTCTATTATTGCCGTAAACTGAGGAACATAGTGTTTGTACTTGGTTTTTTCCATGTCTGGCAACCGCACTTGTATGGTATCTATGATGTAACTGTACAAGTCTGTGTAGGGACCTTTTAGTGAATCTACGTTGGGACAGAGTGTGGCAATGAATCTGTTGTCGATTTTTTCTAATTTCTCGAAACATCCAAATGTGTACTCGTTTGAAGACTCTATTTCTAGTGCTACCATCGTTGCATAGTATTGTGCAATCTGTTGCAAGTACGGTTTTCGTTCTTCGAGTGATAGTCCTTCTATGATATCTGAGAACGCAACACCATGCATGCATTCCATGAGTATGAACTCATAGCCTATGAGTTCTGTTGTGTTTGAATAGGCGTACACGTTGGGTGCAGGAATAGATGTATGCTCTGACACAAATTTGAGTACAACAGCTTCGTTCATCGTTTTTAGTTTTTGCCACACTGGATTTGTAACTTTGAGTATGTATGGTTTGTTGTCGGCAACGATTTTGTACACTGGATTGCAGAACCCGTTCTCAATACGTTCTAGTTTCACAGTTTGTACTGGTATGCCTGCATATTCAAAAACTGTGCGTACTTGCTCCTCGTTTACACTGTGCTTGTCCTTTTCCATCTTGGTTTGCGTGCTTTCATGGTTGTCTGTGTTACAAATTTAAATTAGAAGAACGCAACTGGGATTGTACAGGTACTGCAGAATTGAACAGAGATAACAAGTAGCTTGTTTGAATTTGAGTTTAATTTCTCTTTTCAAACCTAATAAAGAGTGGTTTTACGGGTCTGATTGTCACGACTACTTCCACGTCCATTTTGTAGGTAGGATCAGCCAAATGTACCTTGTAGTTTCTCAAAATCTGGGCCAACACTAACACTGATTCAATTTTTGCAAACTTCTTGCCAATACATGAACGATTTCCAACACTAATGGTTAACATCAATAAACAAAACTACTTACCCAAATGGAGTATACAACAACGCCTTCTTCTCAATTTCATTCCATCGACTGGGAATAAACTCATCAGGTTTAGGGAAATACATTTCATCTCTAAACGTAGCATTCCATGCATAAAAGACAGCAGTTCCTTTTGGAATAAATGTGTTCTTGAATGTGTAATCAGTTGATGCATCTCTTACAATACCAACAGCTACTGGATACAAACGTAACGTTTCATCAAAGATCCAGTGAATGTACTCCAAGTTTGATTCATAGTCATCATGCGTTAATTCACGATCAGAAACAGATTTTTGTAAGAATTGGTATGCTTCGTCTTGAATTTCTGGATGTGTTGCGAGTAGATATAATGCCATTGTCAATGTTCTGCTAGTTGTCTGGAAATTAGTTTTGATAATAAAGACGTACCTCATGTCCTGCCACAATCATGATAAATGAATCAGAAATGAGTTCGTACTCATTTAGTGGAGCTAATTCGGAATTTTCTGATGCGGTAGAGCCATTTAACAACAAGTTCAAAATATCGTTATCTTCGTCGTTACTAGCAGTACCTTCACGTTTCCTCTTCTCTATTACGGTCAAAATAGCCTTCTTGAACGCATCGTTGGACTATTTGTTAACATTTGAACAAAATACTTACTTCGTGAATCGTTTTCAATGGTCCAACTTTGAAGTTCATTCTTATAAAATCAGATGGTGCCAAAAAGAAACTTGGAAACGCTTCAAAAAACTCTTGCGTTTTGACGGCTAGGGAATCTGAATCTAAAGTCTCACGAATAGTGGCTCCAAAATCAAATCCGAATCCAGCACTACCGATGATGTCTATTGTCAAATTAGACATGTCTTCACCTGCATTTCTTGTTGGATTTTTGTCAATCTTGTGTAATAACTCTTTTACGGTTTTGTTTGTGGCATGTGCAACCGTTGAAGATAACTTTTCGTCGGTAAATGCTGGGTTAAGTAGTGTTCTGTGTCTTCTCCACACGTCGTGTTCTACAGCAGTGAATACATTGTCGCCCATGAGTAGTTGAAAACGTTTGTTCAACTTTTGTTGTTTCTTGAAGATTTTACTTGCTTTTGTGACGAGCTCGCGACCAAAGTCTGGGTCTAGAATAACAATGACTGATTGATGTCCGAATATAGCTCTGTAGACGAGGCCAAACTGTTCCTTGTATTGAAAAATGCAACTCCATAAAAAGTTTCTATTTTCAATCAATGACGAAGTCCATGAGCGAGGCAACATGTCTACAATTTGTGGTGGAATAAACTGTTGTACACCGGGTATATGCGAGTGTTTTATAATTTCTTTTCTGTAATTTATGTATGTTTTTACCTACTTGTTAGAAATTTTGTTTAAACATACAATGAACAGTAAAATTGGTGACAATATCAACACAAGTAACAATAACAGTGTTGGCATGGTTGTTGACTTTTGACAGTGCGTAAAAATCAGCTAGTTCTAAAATCAAGCCAAAAATGCGTGGCCGCTTCCGCAACGCAAAAAGCTCACTTTGCTGGTTATCGTAACCAATCGTCTTATTTCATACGCTTCTGCAACTCTAGAGTACTAGTTGTAACACAAAGCTTTTGGTTGAGCATTCCAAATTTAGGATCAAACAAAAGCTATCGGGAATATGCGAACAACATCAACTCACAAGTCTCGGGAGGTACGCGACGAGATCAACCCTTTTGATGACCCTTTTATTTCTGGTCCACAAAGAAGCTACCAAGATAGCTATCCTATTCAGACTCGTGTGCAGCCGTCGTCGTACACTAACACCAGTCAATACCGTACAACAGAACCAACAAAAGTGAATGTAGATTTTTATAACCAGTATGCAACTGAGCTACCGACAGTGCCAATGGACCGCAGCAAAACACACCAAGACATACTTGCGTTGTTTGATAAGTTCGGAACTCCTCAGAACTATACACAAGACTACCCTCGCGAAGAACAACGATACGAGCCTCAGCAAGAGCAATATTACGACAACTACCAGTCACAATACCAAGAAGAACAACCAATCCAGCTGCAACCACTTTACACACAACCACAAGAAGTACACCAGCAAATTACGCAAGATGGCATGAACGACGAAGATTATGCAACAATGTTACAAGAACACTATAATCAAGAAGACCGACAGAAGATTGATTTTGGACTTTCAGATGACTTTAAGAACAAAATCAAACAACAAGAACGCGAAAAAGAGTTGGCGCGAAGACAAAAAGAAAGACAAATCGAAGAAGATAGAAAATTGGCCATTCGATTGCAAGAGGAGGAAGAATCGCGACGTACTGGAAGTGCACGACCAATGCGAACATCACCAGTAGCACCAATCATCCCAACTACCTCCGCGACCGCATCTCACTCTACAACATATCCAAATACACCAAAAGTGTTTGTACTTCATATTGAATTCTCTAGAGCATATTCAGCCTCAGTTACCATCACCGACAAACAATTAGAACAAGTCATGTACCGAGCAGTCATTCGCGCACCGTATGGAACTACAATTATAAGCGATAGAAGAAACAGACCCATTTACCGAATCTCTAGGGAAGTCGGTCATATCCATCCAACATACATTGTTGAAAATAGCAAGGAAGAAGTCGGTCAATGCACTCAACGATTCAAACCATTAAGTATCGATAAGAAATTTAACTATAAAAGATTGGATACAGCTCAAGTACTAAAGATGACTGGTAACTACAGTGGCGATTGGGTGATTAAAAAAGCAGGAAGAGTTGTCGCAACTCTTGTGAAGAAGAGTACGGGTTTTTATGAAGTTACATCCCAATCGGATGTTTTTCATGTTTTAGCAGAAGTATTAATCATGTTAGAACATCAAATCAGAGAAAGAAACAATTAATGTAAATAGTATCCTATTTATTTCATGAGAGTGATTGCTAATAGAAATATCCGTCTTTATCGTAGTTGTTTCATTAAATCTTCAAATTTTGGTCCAAAATGGTCTCCTTGTGTTTCCAAAATTCTGTCATGTAATGCTCCTGATATCTTCTCTGCATCGTGCTGGTCTACAATCAGTGTCAAGTTTACATCACTCGCTGCTTGTGAAATAAGATGTACTGCAGGTGGCGATTGTGATTCATTCAAGTATTGAAGTACATGTCCAAGCTGTTGCGCCACTTTTCTTCCAATAACTATTCATTAGTCAAAAAGATGTTCTACATACATGATATTGCAGTACATGGTGATCGTAACGTTACTCTACAATTCATATCTCTAATCTCTTGTAACAATTGTTGCAACCGTGAGTGTTCCAACTCGTTCGAATCTGCATCTAACGTGACAGTAACATTGGCCTCTGAAGTGGTCACCAAATCAATACTTAGTTGATATCTCTTGAACAAGGCAAATAAGTCACTCAAAAACCCAATTCGTTTCCACATTTCCAACGAATCAATAGAAATCAACATGATACCAGTACGAAGGCATATACATGTTATTCTAGAGGACATATCATTGGTATGTGTGATAAACGTTCCTTGTTGGCAACTTGTATCAATGTCGTCCAATTTACTCGATCGTATGACTGCATTGATTTTTCCTTCTTGTAGGATTCGTATCGCATTTGGTTGTAGCGCTGCATGTGAATTTGTTGCTGCGATTTCTAACGCTTCGTCGTAACTTAATTCTCTAACGAGTCTTGCACTTTCGAATGGTCGATTCGATGGTACGTGACTACTAAACACACCAAAGGTATCTGCGTAGAATTCTACTGAACATGGTATGTTTGCTAGCCGTAGTTGTGTGCATAACAATGCAGTTGCGATGTCAGCGTTAAGTTCTGGTGTTGTCGATACAATAGCAGGAGTTACACAAATGGCTCCTGAAAGTGTATGCAATGCATTGGATGCGACATAGTTTACATTAACACCTTTAGATTTCAAATAAATAACTGCAAGTCGTGCGACGATCTCACTATTAGTGTTAAATAGTAGTTAAAAGTGGCTAACCTAGAATATGACATTAGTCTCGCCATTGTTAGGTCTGATTTTTGATTAATGAGTGCAACTCCTAGAATTGTCTGCTGTATTCCACGCATTAATTCGTATACTCTGTTAACATCTTCGCTGTTTGCATCTTGCTCTTCAAATGTTTGATTATTTATAATATCACCGAGTTGTAGATCTTTAGCAAGCATGAATATCTTTTCGAACCAATCTGTTAAATAATCGAGCGGTGAATCTTCGGCGTCATCGTCTTGGTCTGTATTAGTTGATTTTTTGAATCCATGTATAATCTTCTGTCGTTGTGAAACTGTCGAAACACGCACGGCATCATCCAATAGCTCTGTGAACGTATCTCGGTCATTTTCGAATGTGGAAAACGCTATCAACACATCTGTTCCAACGTTTGTGCTTCTCTCAACAATTTGTAGCATGTAGTGCCATCCTTCTGCTACAGCAAGTACATACTCATCGAATTTTAACACGGTTCTTGTTGTCATGCTGTTGATTTTGATTTACAAACTTGTATGCAACAAGAACTCGATGGACAACGTCTGATTCATGAATTGGCTATTGGCTACGTGTGGCTTTGTGAGAACTGTCATACATTGATAAAACGAGGAGAAAAACGTTGGCAATGTCAAGACTGCGTCACATACAACCTATGCAACAGGTGTAACCTAGAGGGAGTGCATGACCATCACGAAAAAATACTTGAAACTGAAGATAGGTTGGTGTTAAAAGATAGAGTTAATGCAGATTATACAAATGCAACTATTAATAATGCTCTTCGAATCTTTTCGCATAGACCGTGTTTAGGAGTACGACATCCAACAAAAAATCGATACAAGTGGAGCACATACGGAGAAGTACACACTCGTGTGTTAAATTTAGCAGCAGGACTCGTTCACTTGGGTATAGTACCAAATGAATTGACCAGCCAACGTACTTTTGTTTCCATCTGCGCGAAAAATTGTTTGGAGTGGTTCATTGCAGACTATGCGTTGTTAACAAAAGCAGTTGTCGTTGCACCAATTCATTTTACTATATCAGACTCGGACATGTCGTTCATTGTGAATAACTCTGGCTCCCAAGCAGTGTTTTGTTCGGATGAATTTGTTGATCGTTTTTCAAGGTACATTGAGGAAGATATTTACTCCTCATTAAAGTATATAATTGTCATGAACACAAACTCAGAACAAATTCGTCAAAAGTATTCGAGCAAGTCATTCATCTACTCTATGGAAGAGGTAGAGGAAATAGGAGCAGATAAAAGCGAACTAAAAAACGTTATACCACTGTCCTCACCTGACGACCTCTTGACTTTGGTGTACACGAGTGGCAGTACAGGAACTCCCAAAGGTGCTATGATACCTGATCGAGTGATAAATGAGTCGTTACATAGTCGTATAAGACCAGAAATTGAAGTTTGGTTTACTCTTGCACCACTCGCACACATCGTAAGTTGTTTTTACAGTGATAAACTCATATAGAGTGATAGACAAAGTGTTGCTCAATCGATATGTAATGGTACAAGAGCAGCGATATTTGAACGATCTGTGGATTTTATTTTTGAAGATATTAGTATCGTGCGACCAACAGTCATTTCTGCAACTCCGCGTTTATTCAACGTGTTGTACAGCGAGTATCAAAAAGAGATGCGAAAACTTGCTACAGTACCAACTTACATCGCGTTAGAGAAAGAGGACGAGCTGTTAGATCGAATAAGAAGTATGTTAGGAGATCGAATTGAAACGATCATCACAGGAGGTGCTCCTACCTCACCACAAGTTTTTCAATTCTTACATACTTGCTTTCCACACTGTAACGTTGTCAATGGATACGGAACAACAGAAGTTGGAACAATTATGTCTAATGGAGCGATTGATCCAAGTGTTGACTACAAACTAGAAGATGTTTCCGACATGGGTTACAAAACTTCAGATTTGCCATTCCCGCGAGGAGAGTTACTCGTTAAAACAAACAAACAGTTTAGTGGATACTACAACAACGAGGAACTGAACCAAGACGCATTTGACAAAGATGGGTACTATCGTACTGGTGATATTGTAGAAATCGCAGAAAACGAGACTATGAGAGTCATCGATAGAAAGAAAAACATATTCAAGTTGGCTCAAGGGGAGTTTGTATCTCCAGAAAGTCTTGAAAATGCATACATTGAAAGTCCTTTGATTAATCAGATATACGTGTATGGAAATACAAGCAGATCATATGTTGTTGCTGTGGTCGTACCTAAAGAAGATTGGACAGCAAGTCTCTCTGAAGAACAAGTCCGTGAAAGACTTATACAAGAGATGAGAAGCATAGCAAAGAGAAGAGAGCTACGATCATATGAAGTACCACGTGCAATTCTTCTTGAAAGTGATCAATTCTCACCAGAAAATGGTAAACTCACAGGAACGTTAAAAATCGCAAGGTTCTTCTGTGAACGAGTATACAAGGATGAGTTGGAAAAACTATACGATAGTTTGCAGTCACAAGAGGAGCAACATATGCGCAGCGAGATCAAAGAGTTGATGAACGTTGACGGAAACAATAGTGATCCCCTCGGTATTGACTCTCTTCATGCTGTACGCCTTGTTTCACATTTGAAACGCAAGTATAATGTTGATGTACCGTTAGAGTTTATTGTGAAACAAAACACATCTTTGAATGATGTAACATCGTATGTAATGACTCATCAACACGAAGCAAGCAATGCAACAGAGAATACAGAAATAGATTGGATGCTTGAAAGCACTCTGGATTTAGATTATTATGTACCAAGCTACGAAACAAGTAGACAACAAAGCGTGGTGCTTGATAATAAGAAATGCATTTTATTGACAGGGTGTACTGGATTCTTAGGATCGTTCCTGCTACGACAGTTGTTACACGTTACACCTGAGACATGTAAAATCTATTGCCTCGTACGTGCAAACAGTACCGAGAAAGCACAAGAAAGAGTCATCAATGCACTGAAATCATACAAACTATGGGAAGAAAAGTTCATCACTCGTATAGTGATACTTCAAGGTTCGCTCTCAAAACCAAATTTTGGTCTAAATGAAAACACGTATAGTGAATTAGCACAACAAGTCCAAGTGATATACCATAACGCTGCAAACGTGAACCATATTGCATCATACCGAGAACTCAAAGCAGATAATGTTACAGGAACTCTGAACTTGCTTCGCTTCGCTGTAACACATACTGCAAAAGTGTTTCACTATATCAGTACGATCAGTGTACCTGATGACGTTACCACTATCGATGATGCTGGTGGGTACGCACAAACGAAATACGTTTCAGAACAACATATCAAGCACGCACGAGAAAAAGGATTATTGGCTACAATCTATCGTCCTGGTATGATCTCTGGTGATACTGTCCATGGATGTTGCAACACTTCTGATTGGGTATCACGATTGATTCAATGTTGTTTGGCAATTGGATTCTATCCAGATACAGAAGACTCTACTATCTCTATGATACCTGTTGACGTGGTAGCAGATATTATTCTGTATTTATCACAACAAGAATCATCGTTAGATGTACCAGCGTTTCGCGTAGTTAGTCCTCATCATCTTTCGTTCGATACATTGATGGATGATGTCACTGATGTTGTACCCATGAGGAAGTTATCATTTGAGACGTGGTATGGTGAAGTCAAGAATAGAGCAGAAGAGCAAAAGGGTAGAGGAAAGTTGGAAGCAGTGTTGGCACTATTTCGTGAAGGATTCAACTCTAAAGCAGATGAATATGATGAGGAGCTCAACCAAGCGTTACCTACCATCAATATTCCTCCTATTACGGCCGAGCTTGTGGCACGTTATGTTAGCTTCTTACAAAAATCTCAATAGGCCAAAATGAACCTGCAACCAAGCCAAGACCCGACGAAAAATTCACACATGATCACGCTCAACGTCGGTGGCAAGTTTTTCATAACTTCTGTTTCTACATTAACTGCCGATCAAGATTCCCTATTTTCCAAAATGTTCAATGCCAATTATGATGAAAACGTTCCATATTTCATTGATCGTGATCCAGAGTTATTTCACATCATTCTCAATTCTCTCCGTCGATACGACGTTAGCTTGGAAATTGCAAGACTAGATGAGGCCCAACTGCTAAAACTACAAAATGATGTAGCTTACTATCGAGTGCAATTAAAAGATACTAGACTTAGAGCCCAAGAAGCGCGCCAACCACCAAGACAGTATCCACAAAAGATTATTCTCAACGTCGGTGGAAAAACTTTCCCAACGTCTATTTCTACGTTAACTGTAGATGATGATAGCCTTTTTGCAGGAATGTTTGATAACGGTTATAGTGAACCTGATAATAACGGTCACTACTATATTGACAGAGACCCACAATTGTTTCATATTATTCTTAATTTCTTGCGAGGCTATGATGTGCGACCTACAATCGAAACATTGAGCGAAGCTGAACTCTATTTGCTTCAAAGTGATGTGGACTATTATTATGTAAAGTCAATGTTCCATCTGTTTCCCTGCTTATTACGAAAACAGGTAACGCGATTTGACAAGATTAACTGTTTAGATCGTGGCGCAGAGTCTGTTAGTATGCTATCCTAGTACGATAAGAATCTTCGATCTCATTACCTTAGAGCTTGATTCAGAGTTACCGCCGTGCGACATAGCATTCATACATCCTGTTCATCATGAAGAAAAGTCTTTGTTAGTTGTCATAGATAAACGTAGGCTTGCGTTGTATAACTGTGATAGCCAAACATACAGCAGCCAGTATACTAAAAATATCTCAGCATCATGTTGCATAGATGCTAACCGTATTGCAGTCTGTGGAACAGATGGAGAACTTTTAATATTTGAGATTTTGCCCAAGTTGCAAAAGACTGCTGCTTACCGGACTACTCTATTACAATGTACAGTGCTGATCTCAGCTTCAGAAAATGTATTTGTTGGGTTGTTACAGGGTAACAAACCCGTTGTTTATAATGTAAGAGAAGGAACAACGAAGAGATTATCGGTTGCAAAGACGATGTGCTTGGTTGGTACTACCCTAGCATTAGGCCTCCCTCTTGGTAACATAGATTTGATATGTGTTAGAACATGGAACAAAATTGGTTTCATTGAAACTCTACCAGTATCTGGCCTGTGTACTATCAACAGTGATACTATTGCGTCTCATGCTAGTGATGACATTATGATATGGAATGTGCGTACTGGAGAATGTATCAGCGTCCTAGAGGGTTGCTCATGGGTTAGATCTCTAACATTGGTTTACAGTGACCTTCTAGTAAGCTTGCGCTCCGACAACGAAGTTGATTTGTGGAGCACAGAAACATGGCACTGGTTGGGAACTTTTGGAGAAGAGTATCGTAACGCACAAGTCTCAGCTGTTTGTGGTATGAAATAAACACGTTAGATGTTTTCAAGAAATTTAATAACACTACTCGACAATCTCTACAGTAATGCTGATCTATCCGCTGTCTCTAGTGACTTTCCACCACTTACAAAATAAGTCCCTGGATACCTCGCTCTTATATCGCTTTCCGTGTAAAACTTGTTTTGTAAATCAAGTAAAAAGTCATCTGTCTGATATTTGTGAAAAAACTTATTTCCAGCAACATCATTTTCAAAAATATATCGATATTGATCGACATCAAATCCAAACCGTTTTGGTACATCAGCAAGTAGCTCTTGATACGCTTTTGAGAACGAGTAAATAGCGTTTTTGTTCATCTTGGGTAGGTAGTCATATGTCGATGAAGATCTACAGATTCCGCCCTTGACGAAGAATGGTTTATCGGTGAATGTGAGTTTGTGTAGTTGTCGTAACCATCCACTGCGGATTACAATAGTTTCTGGTTCCATTATGAATGCGTATCGGTATTTGGAACTCAAACTATTATGAGATAGTATATTGTAGTATATATCACTCTGCTCTTTCTCGTAGATAAACGATATACTTGTAAAGTAGCCATCTGTGCGGTACTCTTTGATTTTTTGTTTGATAGCCAACTCTACGGCAGATGCGCTTTCATCTGCACTGAAGAATACCAAATTCGTTTTTTCACGTGGTCGTGAATAGTCGGTAGGTCTGCACCGTTCTTCCGACCAACGTTTTAACATGGTGTAAACGGCATCTAGTTGTGATTTTTTATATGGTATGACGATTACGAGAGAAATGGGGTCTGCGGGCTGTACTTGTGAAATTTTAATACCTAGTGTGTTTTCCAGTTTTGTATTTTGGTGTAGACGTGTCAGGGCGACTGTGTTAATGTGTTGTTCGTGTTCTATCGTGTTTGCTATCAAATGCCGCAGCCTAAATAACTCTCCTCTGTATTGTATACGCTGAACGAACAGCATGGCGACGATAAATAGAATAAACA
>JAESGV010000953.1_pt1 | contig 12475 bp, 3 predicted proteins | sample 9269781 | NCBI WGS metagenome assembly JAESGV01 (sample SAMN15741586, study PRJNA653496) | algae metagenome | isolation source: Tildeniella torsiva UHER 1998/13D and co-occurring heterotrophs from... | place: Slovakia: Slovak Paradise National Park, Hrabusice, Kosice Region | collected 2000-01-01 | reverse complement strand
GAGAGTAGTCAACAGTCTCTTGCAACTCTCACAATTCAGACAGTAAGAGTCTTAATAGTCGCTGCCAGGTTACAGCCTTTTTGATAAAACATGTTTTGTAACTCTCGCAAGTTTCTCTTTTTCAAGTTATTTTGGCACCACGACAAGTTCTTTTATGGAATTTTGCAAGTTCTAAACCCGCGTTCGAGTTAGTTACGGTTCAATCGTCACAAACATTTCACAAATGCTTACAGTAACGCTGTGTTTCCTAGCATTGTTGGGTGTAGTATTTGCTTTGTACGATGGTGTAGAGGCATCACAAGGACAGTTCCCGTTTTTAGTACAGTTACGCATTAACTACGACTCGGGTGGTGGTTTTGTTTGTGGAGGTGCTCTCATTTCGAAGCGACATGTAATCTCGAGTGCTCATTGTTCCTATTTTCCACAAAACACAGAAGCTATAGTGGGAGTCACAGACTTGTCCAAAGCTACAAGCGATAATATTATTCGTGTTACGAGCACTGTGCGTCCATCTAATTTTGGTGTTGAAGCATTTGATGCTAATGATGTCGCGATCTACACCCTATCTCGTGATGTACCTGAAGTATCTGGAAGTGTTTCGTACGCTTCAATTGGAACAACTACTCTGGTGCCAGGAGATGCAGTGACTGTTGTTGGATACGGTCAAATTGCGTTTGAGCGTCTTCCTACCACAGCCCACTACAAGAATACAAAAATTAGTGTCAATTCAAAGTGTAGATTTTCAGATTTTTATCCTCCACTAATGTACTGTTTAGCTGATGGAGGCATTCAGGGATGTTTTGGTGACTCTGGCACACCAGTTGTTATAGGTAATACACTTGTTGGTGTGATGAGCTATGGAAATACACCAACGTGCGGTGATGCTACTGCTATGCAAGTTGTTTCAAAGCTTTCTGCTATGGGAGCATTTATTCGACAAAACACACAATTTGTCAAATTCGTTGCCAATGCAGGTGGAGGTCCACCGATACTAGAACCTGATACAGAAGCACCAGTAACGACAGCAGTAACACGAGTTACAGTGCCAACTAGTACAAAGCTTCCTACGCAGGAACCTACTGATATTCCAGAAACTACAGAACAAACACATATTCCTACAACAGAGACGTCAACTAGAATAACAGAAACAACGAGTACTGTAGCTGGAACGACACTAGTGACTTCGCATATACCAAGCTCAACAGCAGATGTTACATTGACGCCAACAATAGCGGATTCCAAGATTACACCAAAACGTGTAGGATGTTTAAAATGTGCGATAAATTAAAATAATTACTTACTTTTCATGGTATATTTTCGGGACAATGGCAACAAGATGAAGCGCTTTGATTCTTGTCGATATTTTGCCAACAATGACAAAAGTCAGCTATTTTTGCAACAAGTTCGCCCAAATCATACGAGCAAAGCGCAAGCATTTAGATGCCAAGAAAATATGAAACAACATTGTGCTCTTATATTGTTGCTGTTGACTGCAACACTGACGTGCAAGTCATTGGAGTGGAAACCATCCACAATCGCAGCTGTAATACCAGGATGCACGGAAAAGCAAACGATGCTGAGCTATTCGCTGTCAGACCTACAACCCATTAACAACCAGTGGACAGATGTTGTAGTATCTTTAATAGATATTGTAGGAAATGTGAGCGTAAGTAGAGTACATGGATCAGATTCCAAATATGCCACGCATCTAATTGGCACTTTGAGCCGAGGGGACAATGAGTTATCGCTGTTGCCAGCGTTAAATAAGACAGTAGAAGCAGAACTTGTGCTCTTGTTCTGTGCCATCTCACCAATTCCCAAAGATTCGGTCAAAGTAACAGTAAAATACGCTGGTTACGACATAATGTATGATATAATAAATTATTGATAAGGCAAAATATCACTCCCAAACACACCCTTCAAACAATAGAAAATGTCTTCTCTCCAATTGATTGGTTCTCCTGCTTCTTTCAAAATCATATCATACAAGTAAATGCATCTCCACAAAAAGTCCAAATACTTTTTCAACTCTGTTACGTCATGAAGGTCTTCGTTACCCGTCAAAAAGGCTCTATGAGGGAGATGATTTACATCACCATCTTGTCCTGACATGACTTCGTGTACAATGTTTGACAATTGTAGTGGACGAGGACGTGTGGAGGTGCCGATTCTTGATTTTGCAAGACACATGTTTATGATCAAGTACATTTGGAGTGCATCTTGATATATACGAGCTATTCCAAAATGGAAAAAATTCGAGTACGTTATTCGCGACAATTGTGGTAGTTTGACGTCTTTTTGTTGTGCGAGATATAATATGCTGCTTATTTCTTCCTTATTAAAGAGCATTTTGATAACACTAGTTAGATCCATGTCACTCGATGTATATCCATCTTGTGCGCGTTCTTTCCAGTACGATAGTTGTTGATACTTTTTTAACAAAACTTCTTCGTCCACAAGATCATCTGAAAACACTTTTTCTAGTTTGATTGTGTCTGGGTATCTTTTACGCGCAGTCGTAGAGAATTCTTCTATCGCAGACGCAAATTTACTAATAAAGTGTTGAAGTTTTTTCGTTTGCGCTTCGTTTTCGTGTTTTGGTTCCCAACTGTTTTCATCATCCCTGGCTGGAATAATGCATTCTTCGAGTATTGACCACGGTATGTTGTGTGCTTGGTGACAAGTCATGATTGTTCGAACTCAACTGGAGAGATTTGTTTTATTTCATCATAACACTCTCACTTCTCAAATTTGCTACGAATCTTGTTGCCAACATCTTTTGCCTTGCTTAGCTTCTTCCTTAATCTAGTAATGCCAAACAAGTCGTCCATGATATCGTTCAGAGTTTGTGTTGTGCCTTCCTCACTCATACTTGGTTCTGAAGCGTAGAACGGCAACTGGAATTGAACTACGTTGCTGACTTCCATAAGACCTGCATAATCTTCTTCAACATTAGCAGTTGGATCTTCCAATAGTGGATTCGATTTGACTGTCCAATCGATACCATCGAGCAACAAGTTTGTTGAAAAGATCCATTCTGGATCTTCTTGCCAATCCTCGTCTTCATCTTTCTCAACCTGTTTGCTTCGTGTACTAAATGCTGATGGGAACAATTTTCGATATTCTTTCTCCAATTCCTTCTTTTTCAAAGCTCCAAACTTTTCAATGAGTTGTTGTCTTCTTGCTTTAACTAGTTTGATATCTTTCTTTCTTCGAGTGAAAAAGTCCCAAACGATCATAGCGACAACTACTACAGTACTACAAATAATGACGATTGTTGCCAACCAAATACAGAACTGCTGTGTACCTGCTGTTGGGAATTGATCAACAAAGAACAATAAACCCAAGAACAGTACAATGAGGATTGACAATAACACTACATACTCCATAACGTTATGGAACTTGTACCTAAACGGTACAGCGAACATGTGTAACAATAGTGCAATAATAATCACTAGTATAGCGAGTACGACTACTAACATGGGCTTCAAAAACGTATTCAAAATACTGATGAGTAGCTTACGACCTGTAACAACTGCTTCCCAATAGAAATACTTTCTCTTGAAACGAGCCAACATAAACTTGAACCTCATGTTGAACGCTTTGATTCGTTCATTAACACTGTTTTCTTGTTTTTCCAACGCTAGTAATAGTTCATCTTGATCTTCTGTTGATTCATCAGGCTCTTCATCATCTATACCTTCTTTGGCAGGTTTCATCATATCTAGTTCCGTTTTTCTCAAGCGAATGTGTTTTGCAACTTCTATTGACTTTTTCTGCAAGTACCTAGAGTACAAGTACAATGCAATAAAGAATAAAATAGAGCCCAAACCAAATATCACGTATAGTATGATTGTGAGTGGTAACATTTTGGGCCAATCTCCATATGATACAAAGCATACGATATCAGGGGAAGCGTTTAGAGTTGCTTTTCCATCTGCTTGATTTGTGCATACAAAGATCTGTGATGCTTGACCCATGATGAAAATATACGTGAAAGAGATGAACGCTGTGTACGAGTTGATGATCTTGTTTCGATAGTTACTCATTTGTTTGCGTGTTGCACCTTCTTTTATCGACCACACGCAAAAGTTTCTACACCAAATGAGCAAATTGATCGATAGTGTAAGTAACGTGTTGACAATGTTCTTAATAGTTTGTATGACTTCCTGTTTTGTTGTCTTTTTCTTGTCATCTTCGTCTTCTTGTATCTGCTCTTCACGGAAGGCCATGTACTTTATGCGAATAAATTTACCTGTTCGATTGACAATGAGTGCACGGATTTCTCCTAAGATGTACAAGAGTACAAATGCACCCAAAAAGTAGAACGGTAACATTGTGATCACGATCCATTTGTCAACATGATTCATTGTTGGGAAAATGCATTGGGGTGAGAGGAAATCAATATTGAGGTTTGCAATACTTGCTGCAGTGAAGCTACCACTGACTACACTTGGCCAAGCAATATCAAATGACGCAAACATGGCGACAATCTGCCAAAATGAGAATGCGATTGATAGTGATGCCAAGTGAGATACTTTTGCGCTAGATATAGCAAAGAACGCTACAGTGATAACACCTAACGCGATAAGTGCAAGTAACAACTTGTACCATGCATCAGGAGAGCATTCTGTACATGCATTTCGCCACTTGTAGTAACCAGTGTCACATAGCCCACAAACATCTGATATTTTGTTGTACCCAACAGAACAGTTGTTGACTCCACCACCAGGACATGCTGCTTCTGGGAAACACAAATAGTATTGATATGGTTTCGCGGCTGCATGCCAATAGCCAGGTTGTGCAGGTGGAATAGTGGTATTATACGCAGTACAGATACCTCCCTTTGGACAACTCAAGCATGTGTCCATTAGTGGAATTCTTGGTTCTGGATTTCGATAGTATCCTGGATTACAAACACAGTCAAGGAACTGTGTTGAGTTTGGAGCAGAGCTCGTGTGAAGTGGGCATATGGAGCAGTTAAATTGAGCTTCTAATGCATTGAAGGTTCCATTTGCACATGGTATGCAAGAGTAAATACCTGCACTTGGTTTGTATGTTCCTGCAGGACATGCTTGACATGTCGCAGAAAAATCAGGTGCCGAGTATCCAGCATCGCATGGCAAATAGTTATAGTTGAATGTTGGATCACTTCCTGTTGATGGTAAAGTATCACTATAAATTGAACCACCGACCATGAACCAATTCGTTTGATCATAACTCAACATTATTCTTGCTTTTCCATTTGTATGAGAAACTACAGTACAGTTGACAATAGATTGGGTTAACGCATCGTCGAATTGATACTTGTAGATTGTACATGGAACTGCACTTACAAGTTCACTGAAACGAACGTATAGTGGATATCCGGAGACAATACCAGTAGTAGTTAATAGTACACTGTTACCACCAACTGTAGAACCACTTGTGGGAGTAGTATCGCTAATGTTCAAAACTTCATGGTATGAAAATACCAGTGGTGAAGAGGTTTCGTCATACGATGTCGAAACATAAACGTTAACTAGTGTAATAAATGCATTTTCGGCAATAAACTTGGGTATTGTACACCTAACTGCATAATCCGACGTAGAATTTCCGTTCATCACACGTGTCACTGGCGTTGTGTAATCGGGTAACACAATAGTGGAGAATGTACATACAGTTGCACTAGACAGGTACTTGCCTTGGATGAGCATGTCTACTTCACGTCTTGGTGAGATTGAAGGGTTCAAGTTTGTCAAAATAGGTTGTTTGAATTGGTTCACAACACTAATCGGTACTGATGCATAATCTACTCCCCAATTGAACGATATTTGTATGTCAACAGACAATGGGAATCTCAAACTTGTTTGATTCGTACTCGTAATGTTCGACAGTTGTGGAATGGTCATAATAAGAGTACTTGAGTCAATCATGGATAATGATACTGTTTCTGGACTAAACGTGCGGTCTTCAAATAGTGGATTCGAGAATTTGACTAGTACAGAGTCAGAAACTTGAGCACTGGTGAGTGTAGGAAAGTTTGCTCCACTAACACGAATATGCGTTTCTTGGAATGAAAAAGCTGTACCCTCTTCGTTTTCAAAATCTAAATTGTACGTGGTATCTATTCTGTATGACGGCAAAACAGTCAATACTGGTACTCCTTTCGAAGCATCAGTACTTGCTAGTAAATCATACGTTGAACCTCCAGCAGGTAATATGATAACATCTACAGTGTTTGATGCTTGTACTTTTCTTGACGAGGGTTGCAAAACTGAGATTGTAGATGCACTAAGGCCTGATATGGTCATTGATGTATTAGTTAGGGAGTCGATTGTTAGAGCCATCGTTGCTGTATTTTGCATCAAACTAACTTTTGAAAAAAGTCCTAGAAGCGATGTGAACTGACCATTAAATGTAAGCGATTGGGTCATTGACAAAAACAATCTTGAAGGGAATACAGAAGCAACAGTGGCGTATTGGAAGACAACGAGTGAGTTTGTGAAGGGTATATAAACTCTTGTGCTCTCCAAGTTGTTTGTTTTGTTAACGGCGAATACTCTAAATTCTAGCAACATAGAAGCGGCAGGCAATGCAACGATGGTAGAACAGTTTGTAAACGCACTACTGCAGATCACAGGTATCACTGTTCCACTAGTACTTTCATACAATTCTACTGTTAACATTCTGTTCGCGTTCATTTGTATCAAACTTGGGAAATTTGTGAACGATACATTTGCTACAGCTTGTCCTGCTACAAATGACGTCGGAGTAAAATCTACTGACTTCAAAGTAGTATAACTTAGTGGCTGTGGACTCCGTAAAAAGTTCACACCATTATCAAACGATAACAGAATGTGAATTAATCTTGGATACACCAAGTTTACACTCCATAGGATAGGTGATTGTAATTGAATAGTGTTCGTATCGATGAATTGAACACTTGATCGTGTAGTCACACTATACAATGAAAAGTCAGTGTAACGCAACCAAATGCTCCCGTTCACAAAGTTGGTCCCTTTGACAGTTACTGTCTGCGAGTAGTAAGGACTGCAATCAATATTTGTTGCAGATGTAATGGTAATACTGTTTGAATCGTATATTGTTGGTGCAAGAGTCGATAAATAAGTTGATCCACCCATGACAAAGGATACTGATAGTACACCACTGATTTGACCTGCGTTATAGTCATACTGTGGAGCAGGACATGACAGTTGTGAAGTACTAATGAAAGTACAAGTTCCGTTTTGAACAGGTGTTCCGCTTATCACACTGTAACATGTGGTGCAGCTGTATATTATCGACACTGTGTAATCACTTGATGCAAAAAAGTTGCTACCTTCAACAGTAACATATGTTGTAGGTGTTACGGTGGACGTTCGAATAAACATCAAAGCTGATATTGATTTGAACACTGGCACTTGTACAAACACAAATTTAGGTGAAAGCGTATGAGACTTGTAAGTACCGTTGAGTACGTACAAATCCATGTTGGTATACCATGGATAAGATGGGTACGAGGTCACACTAGTTGGTAGTATACAAGAAACGTAAACATTGTCTCTAATAGTACAGTTGCTCATTGAAACAGGTTTTGTTCTATCATTCAAAACGATAGAAACCATATAACTTGAGTGATTATAGTATTGTGTTGGAGGAGTTGGTAATGGATCCATAGTTGATACTACAAACGAGCCTGTAGTCGGCAGCGATGCAATTGGTAGAGTTATGCGCAGTGGTGTTACAAAGCTGATTGTTGCGTTTGAAGACAATGGTACTATGTACGAGCTAGTATAATAGTTTGTTGGTTGTTGATACTGTAGCGAGACTTGCAATGATTCTGGTTGATTGTTACTCTTAAGCTTGCAAGAAAAGGTCTTAGGTGTACTAAATATGGCTTGTACCACGTAACTAGGTTTTGTTACAGAGTATACAAAGCATTGGTAACTGTATTGCGTACTCATGGCATGATCAATTTCATACTGTACAGTTGCTCCTGTAGATGAATATTCCGAGTATGCTAGCGCATACGGATATGCTTTCATAATATTAATACTCTCCACATAAGTAAGAGTTTGAATAGGTAGTGTCACTACCTCACCAGAAGCAGGATTAGTGATCGTGATTGTTAAATTCATGAGTGCTGGTGTACGTGGTATTATTATGGCATCGTTTACCAATACACAAGCTGTTAGACTTCCATTGGTATATGTACAGCTTGGTGAAGTCTCGTTCAAACCCGTTGTATTCATTCGTACTTGATAGGTTTGAGGAAGCGTTTGAGCTGGTATTCTCAAATTCAATGTCATAGTTTGGTTAAGAACGTCAGGTCTGAACACAACTCCTGTAAATGGAACTTTCCCTGTAAAATAGAGTGGCTGTTGCACAAACGTTATTGAAACATTGTTTGAAGCAAGGTTGAACGAGTAACCTGCCTTGTTGATGATTCCATCTGTAAGAGAAGAGCCTCCTGCGTTGTACCAAAGTGTGACATCTACTACATCCGTTTGACTCATGTGTATGACAGTTATATCGCAGTAAACTGTTGTACTAGTCAATAGAGTCGCTGGCGAGTATAACCAAGTATTTTTGTCCACTGTAGAATACTTACAGTAAAGCAACCTATCGGTAATGATAGATTCCGTGTATAAACTCTCTGATGTTTGTGTTTTCAATGTGATTCGTACAACGTCTGTAGAGGAAACAATAGCCTTGAAGAACGGCGTTACATAGTACAATTGGACTTGCTTCAAAAAGTAAACAGACGCTGGTCCTGACGAAATGGACACAAATTGATTGGTTGCTATCGAAGTCGCGTAAAGCAGTACTTGATAGAACTTGGAGTCGGTAATTGATACTGTTACCGAACAATTAAACTGGTTTGTTCCCACAATACGTGAAGCAGATACGATCTTGTTGTTCAGGAAACTTCCTGATGGGTTTGGATTTGCTGGGTCATAGTACAAACATGAATAAGTCAAATACGGAGCAAATATACTCGCATCACTACTTATAGTTGTGTTGAACGTGACTGTTTGGGTTGTACCGAGTGTTGCCCATGGAATAGGTGTCAATGTGAGCATCTGCATTGCAACAAGAGTTAACGTTGCTGAAGACACTTTGAAACCTCCACTTGGTGCGTTTACGTTCACATACCATAACGACAGTTGAGAAACTGTAGGTTGGGTAGCAAGAACTGTGCAAGTGATAGTATTTGACCCCAAATCATAGGTAGAGGTAACAGTGACAAACGACGAATCAAATTTGCATGTTAAACTAGTACGTATTGTACTACTTAATACGCTTCCTGCAAGTGTAACTGTGACATTGGTAGGTGTGTTCAAAAACACAGCACTAGCAGAGTTAGTTTGGTATGTTATCGAAGCACTAGCTACAAGTGTAACAGGAACACTGTTTGTGAATGCTACCATAGAGCGTGCTTCGAACAAATTAGTGTTATAGTACATAAGAGTGACACTATAAGCACCTGCTGTTATTCCATTTGCTGTAGTATCATATGATCTAACAATGCTCTTAACATTAGTCAACGTGCCAATATTTTCTCTTATTGCTCCTGAGAGCGTCGAGGAACTTAGTTGAACTACTGCAGCACCCTCCAATGTCACAGAGAGTACTGCGTCTAGTGTAACGTTGATATTGATTGTAGTTCCTGCCAAGAATACTGTTGTATCAAGAGATATGGTATGATAGTCTATCAATACGTATTTGATAGATAATTGTTTTCCTGCTACAGTTGCGAATACACTTTGGAACGGTGCTAACTTGTTGTTAATTGCAGGTGTTGTACAATTCAACTGTGGACCCACTGCCCAATATTTGCATGGAAAAGTGATAGTGTTATCAATATCAACAGTAATTGTCTGATCAGTGGGAGGTCCTTCGTATGGGTTCATAATTACAGTTGCTCCTCCTGCGAGCGTGCCATACGATGGAGACAAAAAGTTTCCGTCAACAAATGAGAACGACACAGGTGCGTTACTAATAGTTCTGTTGACTCCTCTCGTATTCATAACGATATCGATAGAAATCGTGTAGTTCGCACTTGATGACAACAATACGATGAATGATCCATCTGAAGTTTGCAATGTTGCCGGTAGTGAATAAGTAACTGTTGAGTTAACAACAGAAATTGCCGCGTAGAATGAGCTGATACCGTAGTCTGCTGTTCCAATGAACTGACTCTGTATATTTGCCACTGTAGGAACAGACTGGTTTGTACGTGTAGCCAGAGGTATAATTGTCTGGAGATTCACAGTGTCAGAGTATGTGAACTCTATGGTATTCGAGGAGAGTTGAAAATCGAACGAGGTTGTTAAACTATCAACTGCTTCTGAATAGTACAGCGATATATTCACTCTACCAACTGTGGCATATGGAACTGCATAGGTACAGTTATAATTGAAACCACTGCTTGTGATTGAGTCTAAAATTGCCAAAACATATAGTGGTGCTCCTGTCATGAACGTATACGAACAGTAAATATACTTGTTTCTCATGTTTGAAATATTAGGTAGAGTACCGTTAAACAATAGTTGAATAGTGTTTGTTCTAGCAGTCAACAGGAATTTTGGTTGTGTTGAAGGACTTAGCGTGATAGGTGCTTGATCAATGTAGTACAACTTTAGTCTGTCATCATCAAATGAAGTGGTTGTCAACAACACGTCACTAATGTTCATGCTTGGTACTTTCAAATACGGTAGTAATGGTACATAACTATTAGATACAAGTTGAGTCGTAGCATTGGTAACGCTACATGATAGAGTATCATAGTTAGAACCAGTAGGAGTACAAACGTATCCCTCCTTGTTACTCAAACTATAATTTGTTTGTGTATAAAATTGATAGAATATTGGTAAAGACGTGAGAAGCGTCGATTGAGCAAACGTGAAAGTAACTGTAGTATTGCTTCCACGTAAAACACCTAGTGGGTACTTGGTGGTTATCGCTTGGGGTTGATACAGTACTACTGAAGCGTTTAACGCTACTTGCGTTGTACCTGCAGCGTAAGCAAACGATAATAGCTGAATGTCTTGTGTTACACCTGTTCCTACTAACTTTGTAACTTGTAGACTCTTTGTGAAAGACACTGTTCCATTTGTTGGGTTTACTGTACCAGTAAAAGACATAGATCCATAGTTCTGCAAAAAGATAGATACTGCAGTGTTTCTGTACAGAGCAGGTACCTTGTACGGTGAATTTGTACCCTTGTACATTAACGAATACGATGAAGTTGTATCAGGTCCAGAGAATAGTGGAGGAGTGACTTGTAGAGTAGCAAACTCTATTGGTATACTGATGTTTGTTACACGACCAGCTAATGCGGAAACAGATGCAACGCCAATCGACTCACTTGCAGAAAGAGCAGTAAGATATATATCAACACTACTCGTTCCATCAACTCCAAACGATTTGAACGGTGCCGAAAACAGACTTCTATCATTAGGATCTGATGTTATGCTCACTGTCTCATTTGAAGCACCAGCGAGTATCTTTTGCGCTTGGAATGTGTATAATGGATGCAAACTTGCATCGGCTCTGAAACTAAACGTTTGTGCGTTATTCACAGTATTTGTTGTGTCTGCAAAGTATGGCATTGTTGTCAAAACGTTAAATGGCTGCTTGTATATACGCGGACTCATCATAATTAAAGGATAGTCAAAAGGTTGTCCTGAACGTCCAAAGAAAACTCCAAACTGTAACTTGATAGGAATGTACTCTGGTACAAAATTAGGAATAGTGCATTGTGGATATGTTAGCGAAAAGTTGCATGATAATCCAATCCACCCTCTTAATTGACCCAAATTACTCAAGTCTTGGTAGTATGCCACAGAATAACCCAAATTTGCTTTTGCATCTGGAACAGGGAACGATAGACTATAGGTACTGAGAGTTGAAGGTTGCAGTATTGACGGAGCAGCAACAAAGTCAATTGGAGTACGAATATAGGTCAAATAGACCTCCGTAGTTAGAATCGTGAAACTGTAGTCGCCATTGTATCCATACACTAATTGTATTGGTTGTAGTGTAACTCCCGATGAGTTGAATGATGTACGTGAAACTGTGAATGTGAACGTATTTCCCGCGTTGCAGGTGACAGGTACTTGTACATTGGTAATGCCGTTGTTGTACACTCCAAATATATAAGAGCATAATGTTGAAATAACCGGCAAAGTTACTCCGACTGTTACCGATTGAGTTGATGTTGTCACTAAAGTATCGTGTGACACGATGAACGGTGATAGGGTTGTAGCTGCCGATTGGTCATAAAATGCTATAAGCCCTCCTGAGCCCCAAGAGATTATTGTGTTTGTTGCTGTGGTGTTCAAATATACACTCAATGCGACAATATTTTGTGTTGTCTGGGAAACATTACACGATATTTTGCTTGTGGCAGCATTCAATACTCCAAAAAAGTTTACACCATTGACGTTACATCCGTACGTCACGTTTCCGCCATAATAATCACCAATAT
>JAESGV010000952.1_pt1 | contig 12487 bp, 7 predicted proteins | sample 9269781 | NCBI WGS metagenome assembly JAESGV01 (sample SAMN15741586, study PRJNA653496) | algae metagenome | isolation source: Tildeniella torsiva UHER 1998/13D and co-occurring heterotrophs from... | place: Slovakia: Slovak Paradise National Park, Hrabusice, Kosice Region | collected 2000-01-01 | reverse complement strand
ATATAAGATTGCATATAGGTACCTGTTATTCCAGCTTTTTTAAAGATTTCTCTCCACTCTGGAGTTATGTTATTGAATCCCTCTTTTGAGTTATATCCCATATGACCAACATGAACGAAATTCTTAGGTTTACCGATTACTACGCGTGCTCGTTCTGGTTCTTTCTTTTTACCAAATGAAAAAACAGAGAAACTTCTATTTTTCGAACGTTTCTCTGGCTGTACACTGTCTGTGTTCATCTGACGCCTGTTTGTCAAAAAGTTGGACGTTTCAACAGTTCCAAATAAAGCCTACTGAGCGAAAGTTGAAATGCGAATAGCTAAGCCTTGTAGTTCGTGCGTAGATAACAGTAAATTGTCGTGGTTGTGCTGCGTTCGATCATTGTGCTATGCTTTTGTGGTGTGACTGGCAAAGTGATTTTGTTGGAGAATTAAGACGTTAAAGACGTAATTGTTCCAAATACTTGTTAGCTTTACCATATTTGAGTTTTTCGTAGTGATAGCTGTTCCTCAACTTGGAAGCACTACTGGAAACCTTTGTCTTGAAACGATGCTGAACCTCATTCATAACACGGTCATAAAGGTGGATAGAGAGCCTTCTTATGAGCGAATTCTAGGTCGTAGGAGCTTGGTAAGAGCACACTTGTGGCGCTTAGACTTTGTCGGCCAAAACCAAGCAAGTCAACTCAATAGAGAAACAATACATTGGGCATTCAGGCAATATGAACACCTTCATTTACAACTAACCACCGATGGCCTTATCAACGTTATTGTGGACCATTGGAACACTTACTGTCCTGTTATTCGTACTTTTTAAATGAAATACTAACCGTATTAGACGAAGGCAAGTGCAGTCACGAATTCAGACAGATCTTGAGGGACTATTACGAACGAGAGTTTTTCGCATCGTATGTAAAATGGTACAAAGCAGCGGGACAGAAACAAGCAGATTTTCTCGAACCTGAAGCTGTATGGAAGGGAAAAGCACCCGAAAGTGCACTAATCTACGACATGGCGCTTCGAATGAGTATATTTCGACACTTACCAGAGACTGCCCGTACTCTAAGTAACGTTGTGAATTTATTTTTTCACGTCGCTCGCATACTCATCAGCACCGAACAACATGACAAGTACAAAAAGTTGTTAACCTTTGAAATGAGATACTTGCACGAGTTTATGAGATTAGCAGGCTATCAAAAGGGAAAACATTTGGATAAGTACTTCACCAAAGACGATTTAAACACAACTTGCGCAGTCTATCGCTTCGTCAACTGCTTTAGTTCCGCAGAAACAGATGAACGTTTCATCTATGCATTCTTGGATGGTAAAAAAGCAAAAGATACAAACAAGATCAATATTCTCCTGCAAGGCGTGAGAAGAATGACATTACTTACTCCAGAAGAACAAATCCAGGAGACAGTAGAGAAGGGAAAAGCGTACAAAGACAATCCATTCTTAAAAGAAGATGAAGAGAAGAAAGACACTCTTTTAAGAAAATCGTTTATCAAAAGATGGAAACCGTATTGGGATAATCACGGTTGGATTGCAGGATATGGAACGTTTATCATTAATAGTGCAGTTCCATTTGCTATTCATTTAGCAGTTGTTGGAGCTTGTTTATTCCTGAGTGAAGATGACTTTTATAACATCAAGGTACTCACCAACCCTGGTTTTATCACGTTGTGGATGATTCCAGTGTTCATCGCTGCAGTTATATTGACGCTCCATTTAGTAGTCAACTTACTCGGGAACAGAATGTTTTTAATTTCACAATTTTACGTTCATAACTCAATCTTTGCAAGAAGAAAAACGTGGAGAATCAAGCGAGGTCCAAATGCAAATACAAAGAATATTGGACATTGCAAGAACTCGGACTGTGATAGTACGTTATTGACTAAACGCGTTACAAATAGGAGTGCATTTGTCACTTGGTTAATCGTTTCCCTGAACAATGTCTTTGTATGGACCATCACATACATATTGACATTCTTTTTACTCAAGTATGCACTAGTACCGAACATTAGGAGAGCAACGTACGAAATTATTGATCCAAATACTTCGTACTTGAATCATGGAACTGTTTCATACTGGTTCCTAGTTGTTGGATTAATTTTAGCGTGGGCTCCCGTGCTGCTACTTTCATTCACAATCATTCCAATCGCATTTGCTATTATTTCATGTTTGTATTCGGCAATCAATGAAGCACTCATATTCGCGCGAGTGGAACTATTCACTGCTCCTCATAGTACTCGTTTACCATACTTTTCATGGAGTAACTTTCGAGGATACTTACACATGGGTTTGAACGGTATCTATAGTGAACGTGTGTTCAAGAGAAGGTTACGAGATAAACGAACCATGCGTTTCTTTGTCGAAAAAGTACTGTTCAAGACATACAATCCTGATAAGACATGTCCTGGACTATACATGGAACATTTCGCCAAAGTATGGAATCACATTGTCGAAGATTTGGATACCGAATATCTACTACGAAAAGAAATGATCGACAAACGCGATAACAAGAAAAAATCAGAAAAAGAAATCATGACATTTGTCGTTGGTGACAAAACCGAACCTACAAATTGGTTCTACAACACTGTTGATGCCATTTGTGACAGAGAAGGTGTAAACGAAACAGCACAGTACCAACTCTCTCGTTTCATCAACTATCTATGGAATCCAAACATGAAACCCATGCAACTCGTTGAATGCATGAGAGCATTACGAATTGTCATTCCAGTGTACAACGAAACAATTATTGAAACATTTGACAAGATAACAGTAGTGTTAAACACGAATACATCACTCATGGATCATGCCATTCGCAAACATCACGATGAGTGGTCCAACTTTGTCATGTCTTTCAAAGATGAAAAAACTAGAGAGAAGTTGATCACATTGGAAGCTGCAGTAGCCGCAAAAACTGATAACATTGGAAAGATGTACTTGTTAAAAGACACTCCAAACGATAAGGGTGATTATGAACCTGATCAAGAGTTACGTATGCAAGTACGTCTTTGGGTGAGTAACAGATTTCAATACGTGTGTAGAACTATGAAAGGAGCAGCAAAAATCCAACAAAGTTTGAGAACATTATTGAGTGTCCAAATGGACGTCATGGATGATGGTATTGCAAAAGTAGTTGACCAAAAGAAGAAGAGTGATTTTATTCGTGATGTAGTGTCACGCAAAGTACGCATCATTGCAGGAGCGCAAGTCTACGCTATGCCATGGAGTCAACATGAGGAAGATTTACGTGCTCATCGTTCCTACGTAGAAGCTATTAACCACTTGGTTGGTTTATACAGCGGAGATGGCCTCAACTTTTGTTACCAAAAGATTACTGATGATGGCTTCAAAGCGTTCATCATGACTGGTATCGACGAAAACAAACAACCTATTGGTAGAGAAGCACGTACATATGGTCACAAACAAAACGGATTTGCAACAATGGGACAAGGAAAACCATTGCATCAATCATTCTTGTTACAATTCTTCGATGGTTCAGTCGTAGAAGCAGTTGATTGTAATCAAGATTTAAATTCTGCTCAAGCGTTCTTGCTACCAAACGCACTTTGCGAATTTGATGAAACAAACGTCAAACTCGTTGGCTTTAAAGAATACATTACCACGATCAACTGGAGTAGTGCTGGTTTAGGAGCAGGTTACGCAGAAAAAGTATTTGGTTCCATTATTCAACGAAGTTGGACTATGCTAGGAGGTCGTTTACATTACGGTCATCCTGACTTTATTCGTGGTACAGCAGTCATGTACGAAACAGGAATGAGTAACATGGATGTTGTCTCTGAAGATATCTTTTTAGGAATGACTATATTGTTAACAGGTGGTGATATCAAGTACCTTGATCACTATGAAATTGGTAAAGCACGTGATGTTTGTATGGACACCACTAGTGCTTTCCAATCGAAAATTGCAGGAGGAAATCCACAAGTTTGTAACAGTAGACAAATGCATCACATTATGAGAATCTTTGCATTCTCACCTATTCGGCAGTTGACTTTATTCCATACGATCACATCACAGTATTTGGGTTCATTCATCATTTTAATATGTTGCTATTTACTCGCCATTACAAGAATAATTTTGGCATTGATCCAATTGGGAAGTACTAGATTCTGGGCTGCCTCTCCGTATGACGCTCAAATCTTTGGATTGGCTGATTCTTACTTTTGGTTACAAATTGGAGTTTCCATGTCGGCTCCAGGATTTTTCCAATCAACTATCGATGGTGGTATCAGAGAAGTCATCACGTACGTTGTGTACATGAAGTTTTTGCGACAAACAGCATTTGGTGCGTTCCACTTGTTAAACACTGCAACATTCTTTGGAAAGTCATTCGCTGCCGTTCCTCACTATATCGCATCAGGAAGAACAGCAGGGTTAGAACACAAGACCATTGACATTGTCATGAAGAATTATTTCAAATCTCATTTCCGAGTATGCTTCCATTTGGCGACAATGTTGATCATTGTGTTCGTGTTGACTTTGAATTGGAAACCTGCAGTGTTCAATGGTATCATGATTGCCATTTGGATGTGGTCCCCATTCTTGTTCAACCATGGAAGTTTATCTAGTAACGTGGGTAACAAAACATGGACAAAATTGAGCAATGAAAATTGGAAATTTGTTCATCGTTTCGGTGCATATCACTTGTTCCCTCAAGTGCCCACTAATCGCTTGCAAAAAGCGATTTTGAAAGAAAAGAAACGATCTACTGCTGCTAGGTTACTAAAGAGAATGGAAATTAATGGAGAGAAACCATCACTAGAACAAGAGAACGCTGCCAAGATTCGAGCCAAGTGGGCAAGAAATGTATGCTGTGGTTACGGCAGATTCAACCTAAGAGTATTGGCATTCTTCTGGGATACGTACGATATGGCGTACTGGTTACTCTTCAACTATGTTTATTTGGTGTTTGTACTTACTGGTTTGCATTACATCAACATTGCTGTTAGGTTGATTACATTGTTGATTCCGTTCTATGCATTGAAGCCACGTGACGCCGAGTACGAAGAGAATCGTAGAAAGCATGTAGATAGCGAGTTATTACGTATGGAACAACAGCTAAACGAATACACAAAGTACGAGAAGACGACCATTACGCAAGCAACAAAACGACATCAACATACGCAAGATAGCATCCAAAAATAAAATATACTTGCATTGACTGCTAAACCATAATGTTTAAACACACACAGCATTAGTCCACAAGCCAACCACGTTACTCTATCCTATTAAACATGTAACAGCGTGTTGGTCCGGTGTATAAATCGATCAGTGTTTACCATTCGTGTGTGACGGATGGCAAAATATGTATCCTGGTCGTCTCACTTGGTAGTAGATCATACGACGAAAGGTACTAGGTCCAGATCGCACAAGCAAGGATAGTGGCTAGAAGTACTAGATTAGATCCGATGAAAGTCGTTGAACTTCTCTGTTGTATAAGCACGTATCAGACATGCCTACCAGCTTTTTGCCTACACGAACCGAAGTGCAAAATCAAATCAAACATGAGCATAGATTGGGTTACGATTATTGGAAATTTCACGAAGACAATCAAAAACTACTCCAACCAACAGTCGTCGTGGACACAGTGTGATCTAACACAGCGATAGACCGATTGCTAAGTAGCTAATCGTATTCTTCGCTCTTCTTTACTTCGAGACTCAGGATTCAATCTTGTTGCTGACCTCAACGGCCAAGCCTACCATGGGTCGTATGCGTGCAATACGTTGTATGACGTTAATATTAATCGTGTTTAACTTGCCTGATTTTGATTATTACATACAGTTTGTCTGAACTTTTTTAGTGTGCACTGGTTATGGTTTGGTCAACTATAAAATATGTGCCTGCTTAGTGCTGCTGTTTGTTTCAGTGGCTATTGGTGACATGTTTGGTTGTCTTGGTTGGTCTTCGTCTCAATGTTTGCATTTTTTCGTGGTTGAGTTAGTGTTAACTTACAATTATTGAAAAGCGAAACAACCAAGTGCACAACAATGCAGCATTAACATCGTTCGCGAAGCAGTGGAGCATCAGTTCTTGCATCGGCTATGGTTTTCGCTCAGCTTAGAGATAGATAGTTCGCATACTTTTCGTTCGCTATTTATTCCCTGTCGCACAAACCATGATGTGCAACCAGTACTAGCGATGGAACTATGTCGTTTAATTTTCAAAGACCAACATTGTTTTATTTCAAGTATTCACAATAGTTAGCACAATGGTAACCTCATTACATACTTCTGCGCCTTGACGTGGCATCAAGAGACATAGTTTGAGGTCTAGTACGTACATCTACGCTAGAAGTGTGAATATGTGACGCGCCATAATAAAATTGAACAAACAGTATGTACTTGTTGCACAAAGTTTAAACTTGTATAGATGTTAGTGGACCAAACAGAAGGTTCCACCGTAATGTCTTTGTTAGTAGCACTAGCAAACGAAAAGGGAGGTTCAAAATCTAGTCTTGCCCTAGGCTGGTATCAGACTTGAGGTGCAACATGTCTCCACAATCCTCTATTATCACAATCCATCCGTTATTGTTTTATCAAGCTTAAAATAGGATTGAAAAACTCAAATTAAATTTCAAACATGGACAGGCCACAGTCTATCAAGCTACACAACGGTACTCAGATCCCCACAGTAGGTCTAGGTACCTGGATGATGACTAAAGAGGACGAAGTTGCATCAGCTATACCGAATGCACTCGAAATTGGTTATCGACACATTGACACTGCATGGATTTACGGTAATGAGCACCTTATAGGTGATGCACTAGAAAGTGCCAAGAAAGACTATCCACGTGAACAACTATTCATTACGTCCAAGGTTTTTCAAACAAACGTTGGGTCATATGATGACATTCTCCAAAGTTTTAATGAGTCTACTGAACGTTTAAAGACAGATTATCTTGATCTACTGCTAATTCATTGGCCATCGGCTGATGTTGGCAAGAATCACGAATCAGTAAAAGAGCGAGAAAAGCTGCGTGAGATTCGAAATGCTGCTTGGTTTGCAATGGAAAAGCTCTACAATGACAAACGTGTCAAAGCTATTGGCGTTTCAAACTTTATGTTAAAACACTTGGAGCCTTTGCAATACTCGATTGCTCCTCACGCAAATCAGATCGAGTATCATCCACTCATATGGAAAGAGTATGCCGATTTGGAAAAGTATTGCAAGGAGAAGAACATTTTAATCGAGTGCTATAGTCCACTTGCTCATGGTAAGCTCTTGGAAGATAAATACAAGATTGATGATGAACTTTTACTGCAATGGTGCGCATATGCCCATGGACCAAAAGTCGTACTACCAAAGTCGTCGAACAAAGAAAGACTGCAAAAGAATTTTAACGCGATCATGAATCCCACAAAGACTATTACCGACGAAGACGTCAAGAGGTATGACGATTTGTTCGATGGAACCAGAACATGCGGAGAACCTAATGATATTGAGTAAAACAATAAAGTTTTCTGCAGGCACTTGAAGTGTTCTCTTGTTGAACAAACTTCTCAACATAAATTATTACACCAAGTTGATCAGCACAATTTATTTCTTTTGACCTTGTGGTTGTGGTGCACCGGGTTGCGTTTGTCCTGGCAGTTGTGGTCTTGGCGTAACATAGTTGTACTGCATCATGTTACCTGTGGGAACACCAACTCCTTGCACTGGTCTAATAGCGTTATTAGCAGTTGGTACACCCATGTTGTAGAACATTTGAATTCCTGTTGGATACGAGCCAAAGTTTTGCATAATTGGTTGCCCTTGTGTTTGACCTGGTTGTGCTGGTGCTCCAGTCGTATTTGGACCACGTTGTGGCACACCAATGTTGAATTGCGTCAGCTGCTTCAGCTGTGCACCATTGAACTGTTGTGGAGGATTAATAAACGAAGTCGTACCAGGTGTAGTAACCGTTGGTTGACCAGTAGGATTCGTGCTTGGTGGTCTTCTGGTTGTTGTACCAGGAACGGTAGTTGGCGCTGGTGCAGGTGTCGTTCCCGGCTGTGCAGTTGTACCTGGTTGCCTCAATCGTGGATTGTTAATATTATTCACAGGTTGCTTAACAACCATGATTCGTGTATTTCCAGTAGTTAATGGTTGAGGTACACCTGCTCCAACTGGTCTTGGACCTAGTTTGTTGGGAAGTGTAGTTGGTGTAGTGGTGCCATTTCCTTGTACAACTGTTGGCTGAGGTACATGAGGAGCAATAGGTGCTCCAGTAACGGCTGGATTTCCTGGAAGTTGACCTGGATTTGTAGCAGGAGCAGTAGTACTGATACGAGCTTGTCCACCTTGCGCTGCTTGCGCTTGTGCTTGACTATAATTCAAGTACTGCGTGTAGTCAACCTCTTGATCAAGAATACATCTTGTCTTGCCATTACTGGTAAACATGTCCTTGAGTCTTCTAATGTACAAATCAGTGGCATGTTTACCACCAATTATACAACTACTTGGTTGTTCATTAGCAGGACTGATAATCGCACTGTAACGTTTTCCTGAAGAATCATTTGGTAAAATCTCAATTTTCCATATTTTAGTCTTGTCATGCGTTGCTTGGAATTTGAGTAATCTTGCACGAGCTGATGGTTTGTTGTTCACTGGTAACGTTTCTGTTTTACGTAAGAACTGTCCTGGTGTACATTCGATAGATGGATTTCTTGGGAAATTCTGAGCAAAGTTTTTTGTTTTTGCTTTGGTACTTTGCTTTTGTTTTGTCGATCTTGGTGTTTGTTTGGTTCTTCCAACGACATTACTTGGACTTAATTTCCAAGTATTTCCACTATTTAAAAATGCAAGTAACGTGTGGTCTTGTTTTCTTGCTGTTTGAATCACTGGAAGAATATTTGCTCCAATTGGAATCGATAGAGCAGATGTATTAACTTTTGGAACTCGTCTTCTTCGTGCAGTGTTTTTCACACTGTAGTGAACATTGTTTGCAGTTTTCAAAACTTCAACACTTGGATCCAAACAAATTTCTCTATTGATAGCGTGCTAAATAGTGTTAGATTCAGAAAATGGTAAACATACTGTAACACGTTGTAGTACTTGCAAACGTAGCATAGTTTGTTCTTCTTCCGTCAAACTAGAGCATTCTCTATCCAATTCTGGGAAATAGTGATCAATAAAACGATTCAAATCAGCAAAGAGTGCATCTTTGTCTCCCTTCATCAAAACTTTCTCGCCAATTGCTTCCTCTTCCATCAAATTCTCAATTGTACTTGTTGGTTCAAAACTCGCGTTCGAATTTCCATCTAGTAATTGCGCATCCATACTTGCCGTTGGTGATGCTGGTGGTGAAACATTCTTTTTCTTTTTCTTATTTCTCTTTTTTAAAGATGGTGTCATTTGTGACGGCGGTGTTGCGAATTGGTGATCTTGTACTTGTACGACTATTGATCCATCATAAAATTTTAGGTTTGGTAGAGTTGATATTTCTGATAAAAACTCTGGCATGAGTCGGCAATCAGTGACTGCCTTTAGAAAACGTTTTGTTTCAATATTGTACATTAACGAAACTGGTGTATCCGCACTTTCTGGTACTTCTAGGGTAAAATGTGTCGCGTACAATTTGATAAGTAGTGATACTTGTAGTTTGTTAATGATATCGGGAATAGTCTCTAATTCGGCATCACCAACAGATGATGTTTTCAACTCTTTGGAAACGATTTCTGTTAAACTAGTGTTCATAGGTTCATCCATCTTGACCGAATCTGTTTCTACACCTGGATGTAACAATAGTTCACTATGGTTTGTGTGGTCGTTTTGTATCATTCCGTCTACGTGAAGGTCGATGGTTTGCATCTCTTCCAGCGCAGTTTGTGCTAAAAAATCGCCGCCGAACAAATCGCCCATGTTGTCCATATTGTTCATTTGTTGTGGCTCGACGTGTTCGATCAATGTTGGGTCCATAAAAGGTATTGGTTCTGTCGATACATGTTTTGTCTTTTCATCTGGGCACACTTCGCACAAGAAACAGTTGAGTGTGGCTGGTTTGACATGATGGTACATTGCGTCGTGTTGTTCATCTAGCTCTTCGTACAGGTCTATCGGTGGAAGTGGGTTTTGAACATCTTGTTGAGCTGTTTCCTCTTGCTCCTCAGTTTTATCTTTCATAATATTTATAACTATCTTTTTTTCGTCGATTTTTGTTTTTTTGTAGTCATCAAAGACGGCCTCAAGGTCGGTTTCGCGATCCCTCTTTTGCCCTTTTCCACGGGTCTCGCGTTTCGACTGCGCCCTTCTTATATTTGGCTTCATAGTTGCAATGTTTGTTTTGCGACTAGTTGAGTACAGCTTACAATAACCGTTACAAGGAGAACAAACCAAATGAGACCGAGGACAAGGAAGTATCAGGAAATGCCACAGGTATAAGAGGGGTGCCTTTGGCAAGCAAAAAGCCATAAAATAGAACGATGGCAGCAACAGGTTTGAAGACACCACAACGTGCAACAGAATGTACTATTGGACAAATTGCATCGTCTGCTAGGAACATAAATTATGACGAAATTGCCAACGTGGTGTCGGACAAGAAAGTTGTCATGATAGGGGAAGCATCACACGGAACAGCAGACTTCTATCGTCACCGAGCAGAAATAACAAAACGCTTAGTGCTACTAGGATTCACAACTGTCGCGTTGGAGGCAGACTTTCCAGATACACTCCGCGTTAACAATTATGTCAAGGAATAGGAAATGACAAGACAGCACAAGAGGCTCTATCGGACTACACTCGCTTCCCATTGTGGATGTGGAGGAATACTGTTGTGGAAGAGTTCATAGAATGGCTACGCGAACACAACAAACATACCTCAAACAAGTGTGGCGTATTTGGAATCGATATCTACTCGTTTGAGACATCGAAGCAAGCAGTACTCGACTTCATCAATGCAAACTATCCTCATCTGTTTGAAAAATGCAGAAATGCATACAAGTTCAACGAGTACAGAAGAAGCGCAGAAAGATTAGCAGACGATGTATTACAAGAACTACTGACTATCTCAAAAGAAGGACCAATTTCGGAAGAATTATTCGCAGCCATCTCCAATGCAAGAGTCGTCGTATCATCAGCAAAATACTCTGTCGATCACTCATGGAATACTAGAGACACTCACTTTTTCGAAGCGCTTCAACATGCAACTACTAGATACAACTCTAAGGCAGTCGTTTGGGCTCACTCTAGTCACATATCAAATGCAAACTATACTGGAATGAAAGATATGGGAGAGCTCAACATTGGGTCACTAGTTAAGCAACACTATGGAGATCAATCTGCTGCTATTGGGTTTAGCACGTACAAGGGTACTGTAACTTGTACAACACATTGGGACGAACCTGCACAACGTAAGAACGTTAACCCAGGTATCTCTGGATCGTTGGAATTACTTTTGCACCAAGCAAGTGAGCGTATGGAACAAAAGAATTATGCGTTATACTTGAGTGATCACTTGAAGGGTAATCTAATAGCAGAGAAACAAGTTATTGATCTACTAGGGAGGAACTTGTTCCATCGTTACATCGGAGTGGTCTATAGACCACGTACAGAGAGGTATAGCCACTACATTGACACTAAGACAGCCAAGGCGTTCGATATCATGATACATGTTGACGAATCAGAAGCAGTGGTACCACTAGATATGACTAGAGAGTGGAGTAGCTTTCAATAAAACTTCTTTATCTTCTAGTTATCTTCGTTTCTTACCCTACTCAACTACAAACAAAATAATGACAACACAACGTGCGAACTTTGTTGGCCTGCGTAACTTGGGCGCAACAGATTATCTAAACTGCATAATACAGATTCTCTACCACAACAAACGACTAAAACAAGTACGACTTACGCCACGCCTTACATTTTAGATTATTAACTCGGCAGATGGCTTGCTACCGAACGCTTTCAAGAAAATATTTTCAGATTTGGACAATAAGGTGGGCGTTGTGGATACAGTAGTTCTTACTGACGCATTTGGGTGGTCACGAACAGAGTACACGCAATCGCAAGACCTTAATGAGTTCGTGATGGTACTTTTCTCGAGTTTAGAAGAGATTTTACGCGAGCGTATAACAAATGTAGTCGATTCTACTTTGACTACCTTTATCAAAACACTGTCAGGAGAAACTATGAAATCTCGCGAAGAAAAGAATCGAGTCATTTCCCTTTACGTGCAGAATTTTAGAACACTTTATGAGAGTTTTGACGCTCTCTTAAAAGATGAGCTTCTTGATGGTGATAACCAATACCAAAATGATAACTACCAAAAAGTGGATGCAAGAAAAGGGATGGAGATTACATCTCTTGCGCCAACGTTGTTACTTAACCTTGTTCGCTACACTTTTGATTATAACACATTCAATATGGTCAAAGTTACGGATAGACTCGATTATCCTGAAGAGTTGGACTTATCCAAGTACACCAAGAACAAGAACGATGTGTACACGCTCATAGCAGTAACAACACATGTTGGGTCAGTAAAC
>JAESGV010000951.1_pt1 | contig 12494 bp, 7 predicted proteins | sample 9269781 | NCBI WGS metagenome assembly JAESGV01 (sample SAMN15741586, study PRJNA653496) | algae metagenome | isolation source: Tildeniella torsiva UHER 1998/13D and co-occurring heterotrophs from... | place: Slovakia: Slovak Paradise National Park, Hrabusice, Kosice Region | collected 2000-01-01 | reverse complement strand
GCCCTGGAATAATCAAACCAGGAGAATGTAAAATCGGTATTATGCCAGGTTACATTCACAAGAAGGGAAAAATCGGTATTGTGAGCAGAAGTGGAACTTTGACATATGAGGCTGTACATCAAACTACTGAAGTTGGATTGGGTCAATCTACTTGCGTTGGTATTGGTGGTGATCCATTCAACGGAACCAATTTTGTAGACGTTTTGGCACTATTTTTGGAAGATCCAGAAACTGAAGGTATTATCATGATTGGTGAAATTGGAGGTTCTGCAGAAGAAGAAGCCGCCGAGTTTTTGAAAGCACACAAGATCAAGAAACCAGTCGTTTCATTTATTGCGGGAATTACCGCACCACCAGGTCGTCGTATGGGACACGCTGGTGCTGTTATTTCTGGTGGTAAGGGTGATGCTCCAAGTAAGATTCGTGCTCTTGAAGGTGCAGGAATTCGTGTTGCTGAATCACCAGCACGTTTGGGAACAACCATGTTGGACGTTTTACAGGGAAGAAAGTAAATTCATTTTTTACATGAACGTAAATGGACTTGTAATGGACCTGGTTCGAACTTTCTCTTACAGCCGGCGCAATGTGCCATACTGGCAACGTAATTGTGGCGAGCTTCTTCGTTATACGACTCGATTTCATCTAATGATGCTTTTTCATTTGGCATAGGCTCTTCTGGGGCTGTTGGTTCTTCTCCTTGACATTGCTCAGGTACTGTAGCATATTCTCGTGCTCTCTTTTCTGGACAATCTTTCAAATGTATTGGTAATGAGGCAGTCGAGTACTCTAAACCACAGCTGTAGCAAACAACCATTCTTCTACGTGATGGTTTTGGTGCGTGCACATCAGCTGACCATAGTTCGCCTTTTTCATCCTTGCAAGATCGCAGGTGAACAAGCAATCTGTCAGGTTCAAATCGTCTACCGCATTTCGGATGAGGACATTTACACATAGCCTCGTAGTTGATTTTCTCAGCCTCTTCGTTGTACGCTGCGATTTCTTCAACAGATGATCTTGCATCAGGCATGGATAAAGATGGAGGGTCTGGAATTGGAGGTCTGATTTCTTTTGGGACGTCTTTGAAGTTTGCTTTTCGCTTCGCTGGGCACTGTTTCTGGTGAATAGGTAGCGATGCGGTAGAATACTTCTTTCCGCAGCAATAGCATACAACCATATGATCTCCATGCACTGCTTTTGGAACTGATTTGTTCGCTTTGTAAGTAGGATGCTTCTCTTCACTCCATAACTCACCATCTTCATCTCTGCAAGATCTCAAATGTACCATTAATCTATCTGGTTCAAATCTTCTTCCACAATTTTTGTGGGGACACTTGCACATAATGCTTCTGAACGACTCGTATGCTTGCTCGTTGTATGTTTCTACTTCCTCTACTGTACAGTTATCTCCAGGAGTAGGTAACTCTGGAACTACAGGTTCAGCTGGTCTAAGCTCCACAGGTATTGTTCTCAAATTAGCTTCTCGCTTTGTAGGACATTGTTTCTGGTGTATAGGCAAACTAGCTGAGCTGTACTTTTGTCCGCACATATAACACATAATCATCTTTTGCCCACCGCTTTTGTGCTTCTTCTCTTGCTCATGCCATACCTCTCCATGTTTGTCTTTGCAACTCTTCAAGTGAACCATCAATCTATCAGGCTCAAACTTCCTAGCACAATTGGGACAGGAGCATTGGCATTCATAGAATGATTTCTCTGCTGCTTCATTATACAGAGTTAACTCTTTCAAGGATGATTTCTCTGTTGGCAGCGACAATGTCGGCTTTGTTGGCATGGGTGGGCGTAGCGACTTTGGAATATCTTTCAGATTTGCTTCTCGTTTTGCAGGACATTGTTGTTGATGAATCGGAAGCGAAGCATGACTATACTTTTGACCACAAATATAGCAGACAATCATATGAGAAACAGCATGTTCTTTTTCATGAGGAAGAGTAGCTGCATTGTGTGGTTCACTATGTGGTGTAGGTTTAGCAGTACTAGTTTTATCATGGTGAGGAGCGCTCTCTGGAGCAACAGAATTCAATCGTGGTTCTTCAACTGAGTTCTCTTTCGTGCAAGCTGCTCCCATTTTTCGGTTGTTTTTCCAAGTAAACTTGAAATTTAAGATAGTAGGACAAGAAGGAGAATATCTAGTGCCAAATTTCGTGTGCTAAGCTAGTTTCATAAAAATATTTGTAAAAGAAAACAAACATGAGTAGCGTTGATGTCTATGTCAGAGCAGTCGCGTTTGTGGGAGTTGCACTTACCGAGGAACAATTTTCACTATTTTTAACGTCTGTGCTTCAACTGCACGCTAGATGCAACCCACAAAAAGGTTCATCTTACTATCGATACCTAGATGAAACATCTTTTTATAATTATGTACGAAGAAACGATCCAAACCACAACCCGAACGAAGTTTTATCACTTATAACATACAACGATAACAACAGAAACAAAAGAGTGAAAACGCAGCACTCGGAGGACATATTTGACGACGTTTGGCTAGTAATATTCAAATTCCTGGATCCCGAGTCACTACTGCACCTTTCCAATTTATCATACTCACTTTTCACTCAAATAGAGAAATTACCACACTCGTACTGGGGACAAACAAAATTAATTCACGATCCACACGTGTTTAGTGCAAAATACAATTGGTTAGCTGATCATTTTCTAAGAGTTCTAGATTTGAGATGTTTTCAAGCACTGTTTCTATTTGTTCACTCTAACAGGGTTGTTTCCTGCGAGGTTGGGGAACTAACCCAGTACAACAATGCAGATAGAATATTCTATGGGTATTTGTATCCTACTGGGACAGGAGTTGTTATTGGATCTCTTCAGGTGGATAACAGACAGTACAACGACAACTGTACAACAAGCGCAAAAGAAGTTGCAATAGAAAAGTTGTATAATGCGACACCCACAATACATCAGGAAAATGAATTGATGGATTATATTGCGAGGCTGTTTGGGTACAGAGCAGGGAAGAATGAAAAAGATCCTTTAGATCCGAGAAAATTGCACAAATTGGAGTTTATTCATTACTGTTCGATTGGCACATCAAGATATTAGAGTTATTGTATAAACTGCATTTGCTGATAAATAACTATGATGTCTCTCCAACAGTGTTGTGCATGTTGTAAGTCTCTTTAACACACGTCAATGCTAAATGAATATGTGAGGATAAGCACTGGGCACAGTGTAGATTTTCTGCAAAAAAATCAACTGTGTGATATGTTGCACTCCAAACTCGTTACGCAACAACCACTACGAGTAGCAGGAATATCGAGTGACACTTATGAAACGTATATTTGGGAGGTGTACGTTAACTACAATTATTGTACTCGACGTAAAACAAGTTGGTGATTCTAAAGTAGTAATAACGCTAGAGGAGAGCTCAAATCATTACATCGTCCATGTGTTTGACATGAGCAACAATGAGATAAAGGAGACAAATCAAGAATCGTATCATATTTTAAAGAGTGGAGTACTATACAGTCAAATGGGTGACGGTGACTTGATAGCAACAGATCTGCAAACTAAAGAGAAGAGTATTCGAGGTTAAACAGGAAAACATGCTAGAAGTTGTACAATCATGGTAAAACTCATTTACTTACTTTAAACAGTGCTGGTGTTTTATAGTCAAGCACACTCAACACGCAACCAACCATGAATAGGTACTTAAAACGAGCGAAAAGTGCTAAAAAGACCAACTGCTCGCTAACAGCTGACATACTTTGGTGAGCAACGTAGTGCAAACGAGGAGACGTGATACCCTTTTTCTCATCTGTAAAATAATTCAAAACTTTTTGTTCAGCAGGTTTCTTGAACGCACCGAACCAATAAACAGTGAAAATAGTGTACATGAATGCGCTAATGCACATTGGCGTGATACTAGGACGTTTTGACTGTGTTAGAGCTCTGAGAGCAACACAACCACAAGCAACAACGCTATAGAGCGCAGCCTTTTCAGTCAAGTTCCATCCATCTCGTAATTTTGGAAGGAATTGGTATGGGTAGCCTATATCAACAGCCTGTTTGACCAATACTGTTGTTTTGTCAAACATGTCAGAATAGCTACTCAACTCGTCAGCTTTGATCTTTTTAGCCAACGCTTCGTCAAGCTCAGTACCTTCCTGTAACTTTGCATTCATTTCTCTTATGAATCGCTTGTTGTTCGACAAATATATTTGGAACAAGTGGTCCCCATGTTGTACGTCTCTGATTTCAGTTAACAAGAGATGCTTAACAATAAGAGATACAAGTTGCAGTGTAATTGGTTCTTTTTGTGCTGCTGCAGATTGTAGAGTGGCTAGAAATGACTCGTCTTGTACAAGCAAGTCATGAACATGAGGTCTACCTACCAAGTTATATATCAAATCTATTGTCCAGTTTGAATGGTTATACAATGTTTGTTTGTCGCTGTTGATCATGCATTGCAAAACTTGCGTTGGTACTCCTTGCTTTACGATATCCTCCGAGAAGCGTTCGTACTTGTTCAAAGACAGCGTACATATAAGTTTAAATGCTGTTTCGGAGATGCCCAGTTGTTGCAACACAACAGCGTTCGAGAACACATTGACAATTTTGGCGATAAAATCTGGTTCAAACATGAACTTGTGGTAGCCATTTGCTAGTGAGATATTTGTTAACGCTTCTATAGTTGGTACTGCGTTTTCCAATTGTTGTACAGTGTATTTGTGGCGTTTGTCTTTAATGGTGTTTTCCGTGTCATCTACTGTGTTACTCTGGCTAAAATAAACTATATTGTTACGTAGGAACAACCAACGTACTGTATCCTTGAAATAACTCCATTGCGATAAACGACCCAAATACTGCCGAAAAGAACCAGAACTTTGGTGCGAAACTCGGTCGTTGTTCTTTACCGTTTCCATGTTGCTCGTGTTTAGCGAAAGTGGCAATTCTTCTACCTACTGCCAACCTCGCAAATGGCAACAACCGTGAGGAACGCAGTGTTCTTTGCATTTTAACTGGTTCTTACAAAATTTGCGAAACCAAAAGTTTTATTGAGCACGTGATCCAGTAAACCAATGCAGCACCAAGAAGTAGATACTTGAAACGATCACAAAATTAAAACTCAATGTAGTGTGATTACATCAATATCAATCAGTGTCAACGTTTTTGTCGCTTGTCTATACATGATCTTCATTTCATCTTTGTAACGTATATCTATACAATTAGCTCTCAAACAACTACTCACCTTTTGTTACATAAATGATAATGCTATCTTGCGTAGGTTTGACTTTGGTATTCACACCAACTAGAGAGTTAAAATAACCTGATCCTTTGTCCATAAACTTGATCGTCTCCAAGTACTTGTGGTAGAACAAAAAATCTCCACGATCTATTGTTAGTCGTAACACAAAATCAACGTACAGTCAACGTAGGTGAAATACGGATCTGATTCTACATCTAGTGCACGTATTTTTGATACATCAACTATTGCTTTGGTATTGTACACGTATGGAATAATTAATCCTTTATCTACAAATTGTTAGCCACTGCGCCTACGTACCTGTTAAAAAATACATTTCTGCATACCGTAGGGAAATTGTTCCATTTGCTTTTACGATGTTGTGATTGGCAATGATTTTTAGAAACGCATATTCCCATTCTTGAGTCTTATCTGATTGATATGCAATTTCTACTTTTCCATTTTCTAAAATTGTTAGCGTTTGTGAAGAAACAAACTGTGAACAGTGAATACTGCTCCTGAATCTGATTTGAACATGTCCACTACTCGAGATGTATTCCTTAGTTGAATAGGTTTACCAGTTGTACTGTCTTCCCGGATCAATAACTGATTCTGATCATTGATTAAGTATAGTGGCGATTTGCGAAGATATTCGTGGGTTTGTATTATTTTAATGATTGGATGGCCACCGAGTTCTGAGATTGGAATCTTTGCAGTACGTTTCTGGTTATAATTAGAATCATCGTAGAAAACGTTGCCTTCTGCAGTCAAAAAGTGTGTAGCAGTATCATCAATATCGATAATGTTTTGACCTTCCAGTCCAGCTATTGGGTGTAAACCGGCTATATAGCTGTTTAAAGTGTAGGTACCGTTATCTAATGATGTTAGCTTGTGATTGATGTGTTACTGGTTCCAATATACAACGCGCCTACTAGTTTGACGCACTGAATAGTGTGATTAAACGTTATGTCGTTGCTGTTTTTCATCAGATCAAATACAAAGAAGCGACTGTCTTTGATGTATCGTATGATAGATTCTCCAAAAGGACTTTCGTTAGAGTCAAATGGTTTGCACACGAGTATCTGCAAATGATGAGCGTCTTGGGATACATAGCGAGTGTTTGTTTCTGTTGGCTGTGGATGATGTTGCACGTTACTGTGACTAGCGTTAGAACCCATTGTTTGTGTTGCTGAAGTTTGACATCTTGTAACTAATGAAAATAACAACAGTGCCAAACATGCATCACGCTGCAAGTGTTGAATAGATAGCTGTATGGTTGATCAATTTTGCCGCTAACAGGTCATTGCAAACAAGACAAAATACATGTACCATAACACTGGTTTTTTTATTCACGAAAACGCAACAAAATTTTGAAAAATCAGGGATTCACACAGCAGATTGTGTTTCAGCTCTTGCAGCCTTCACTTTGGTAACAATCTTTCTGGTTCCACGAATCACCAATCGCTTCAACAATTTGTACAACTCGGCAAGGACAATAAATATCACCACGCCAGAGAATACAAACGCCCACTCCTCTCCCATGAGCATATTTTGATGGAAAACAACGCTATTGACCCATGGAATGTAGATGATAGCAACTTGACACAAAATCGCAAATATTACGGTGATATGGAGCACCCAACTTCTCCATGGTCTGTCTCTAACGATAGATTTGCGTTGACTACGGCAATTGTACGTGTGAGCAAGAACTAAGAACACCATAGTAGTGAATGCGACTGCTTGAGCAGATTCTTTTGGTCTTTGCAACCACCAATCTGACATACAGAAGAATGCAACAAGTGTAATTGCCGCAATCATCGCTCCGTACAAGAGGATGTCAATAATAGTCTCAATGGAGAACATTGGTTCCTTAACTTTTCGCTTTTTCAGTTTCATAATATTCTTGGACGCGACTTCACAACCAAGAGCACTCGCTGTTGGAGCTCCGACGATTAAATTAATCCACAAAATTTGAATAGGATTCATAGGCATCGTCAAACCAGAAACGACTGGAATGAGAAGTGACATGGCTTGGGCTGCATTCGTGGTTAACAAAAAGATGAGGAACTTTTTGATGTTATCGCAGATGCGTCTACCTTCGCGCACTGCTTTGACAATGGTCACAAAATTATCATCTGCGAGTACAATGTCAGATGCTTCTTTGGTGACGTCAGAACCAGCAATACCCATTGATACACCAACATCAGCGCGAGTAATAGCCGGGGCATCGTTCACACCATCACCAGTCATGACAACGACAGGTTTATCACCCTTTTTACGAGCATGAAGCGCTTCTATGAGTCGTACTTTGGTTTGAGGACTGCAACGAGCAATAACAAGCGGTAACTCTTCCATTTTTGCGAGTTCCTCATCGGTAAGAGCATCAAAGTCAGTAGCCTTCATGACAATATTAGTTTCATCAATGTCATTAGGAATGATTCCAATTTGTTTTGCAATTGCACGAGCAGTACTTGGATGATCTCCTGTTACCATTCTTACTTTGATACCTGCTTCTTGGCATGTTTTCACAGCTTCGGCAACACCGATACGAGGAGGATCTTGAATACCGACCAACCCCAAAAATACTAAATCAGTTTCTACTTGTTCACGTGGTTGTGTTTCGTCCAAATCTTCTTTTTCGATTTCTTTGTATGCCAAGCATAATACTCTCATTCCTTGTTCTGCCAATTCGTCGTTATCTTGACGAATTTTTGATAAAATCTCTTCATCGATATCTTGAGCAACAGTGTGAACTCCACGTCGAGTACCTGATGGATCATGATCGAACAAGTACTTGTTGCATAATGGAAGTACACGGTCAACTGCACCTTTAGTCATGACAAAAATCTTCTTTCCTTCTGCTTTCTCGTAAATGACAGTCATACGCTTGATAGATGAATCAAATGGGAACTCTTTGATAAGTGTGGGATACTGTACAGCTTCTAAATCTTCCTTGCTCATGTCTACGGTATGTGACAAAACACTAAGTGCAATTTCTGTAGGATCACCTGTTGATACGTGTTGTCCAACCTCATGGAACTTTACTGATGCCGTGTTGCATAATGCACCAACAGTGATCAACATTCTTACTCCTGATGGAAGATGCTTTACTTCTTTACCACCGTAGGTGAGTGATGTACCAGTGATCGAAGTTCTACTCTGACGAGCAGGCTCTTCTTCTTGGTTTCGTTCTGTAATCTCTGGACTTTTTGATACGGCTTCACCAGTTTCATCTGCTACTATTTCTACTGCCGTTACAAGTTTTGGTTGTTCATGATTTTGTTGTTGCTCCAATTCTAGAGCTGCTTGTTGTTCCAACTCTTCAATACGAGTGATACTGTACGAGTGACCACTTGGTAACATCAACTTGTACACAAACATCTTTCCTTCTGTAAGAGTACCAGTTTTGTCTGAACAGATATCAGTGAGTGAACCAAGTGTCTCTAACGCAGTTAGCTTTCTAATAATAGCTTTTGACTTGGACATTTGTCGAACACCGAGTCCAATGGTAAGTGTTAAAACGGACATGAGTGACTCTGGAATAATAGAAACAGCAATAGTGAGTGCATATTTCAATCCATCAGGGTAAATGGGTACTTTTCCGTGTAGCCATACAGAAAGTATAGTAATACCGATACTGATGACGGCAACGATCACGAGAGCGATACCTAATTTGCTAATACGTTTCTGTAACTCTGTACTAGTGTTCTTTTTCTTTCCAATCTTTTTCGCAATTCTTCCTATTTCTGTTTTCATTCCAGTAGCGATCACGATTCCCTTACCGTTACCTTTTGCAACAGTAGAGCTCATGAATACCATATTCTTACGATCACCGACAGGTATGTCTTCTGCTACTTCTCCTTCGTTTGCCTCACCGGTAGTGATTTCTTCAGTCTGTTTGGCAACTAGTGTACTTTCACCAGTCAATAGAGCTTCATTACATTCCAAATCGGAACATTTGAATAATCTCAAGTCGGCCGGTACTTGTGAGCCCATCTTTATAGATACAATATCTCCAGGGACTAGTTCCGAAGTATTAATTTCTGTCGAGTTTCCATTTCGGGTCACAATACATGTTGGTGCTGTCATCTGTTGCAACTTGGCCATAGATTGTTCCGATCTAAACTCTTGTACGAATCCGATCACAATGTTGAGTAGAATGATGAGGCAAATAACTACCGCATCAACCCATTCTTGTAAAGCAAATGAAAGAACACCAGCCACTGCCAACACGAGCATCATAAAGTTGAACGTGTGACGTACTAAAATCTTGATCCACAACGGTATGATTGATTTTTTAGCTTTGAGTGAATTGAGTCCATATCGTTTTCTTCGTTCCTCGACTTCAGTCGATTGGAGACCATCGGACAATGAAGACACGAATAACTCCTGTTGGACCTCGTCTACAGTCATGAGATACCAACGTAACTGCTTTTTCTTTTCTTCTTTTTTTTCATTTTCAAATGTTGGATGAACAACAGTTAGTGATTGTTCAATGTCAATAGACGGTCGTGAACTATCTGTCGACCTTCTGTCTTCTATAACTTCAGCTTCAGGTTGCGACATTGTTTTTTTCGTTATTGTTGAGAATAGAATTGCGGTGAATACCAGTACAAACCCGCAAAATTACGAAAGTCCGCCTAGATTAGGAAACAGACCCCACGTTGTTCATTTTGAATTTCAAGTTCAAGGATTTTGAAGCCTAGTATCCTTATAATTGGTAAAATATAACCGGTGTATGATTTCTTTGGTCGTGAAGGGGTAAGTCACTAGTTTCTCCTCGCGATGGTGTGCTGTATTATCACTTTTGTGCGTATTTACTAGTGTCGTATTTTGTCTTAAGCAAGCAATGTTTGTGACTCCTTGATTTTGCACATTAAATTATTCACTATTTCACAAGTACCGTACCACGCATATAACTACATATTCACTTCTTTCAAATTTAGTAGTCACTCTAGCCAGCGAACCGAATTAAAAAGTGAAAGCATTAATTAATTCTCATAGTTGTATACTCGCTATTAACTTGTTGTAAAATAACAAATGCATCTTGTAAGAAGGCATGTACAACCTGCGTTCAAGCGATATAAATCGTGGAATCTTAATGAAATACGTCAAAACACTGTGCCTAAAGCTGTACTCGCAACAATGAGCTCTAATTCCGTGAATGCAATCAACTTAGAATGGATCACAGATTTACACGATACACTAAACGAACTCAAACAATACAATCCTGATCTACCACTCTATCTTACATCACCAGCACCGAGTAAAACATTTTCAGCAGGTTTGGACCTTAGTGCAGTGTTAAACAATCAACATGACATAGAATTCGTGAAAGAGTTCTCACAACAATTACAAACTGCGTTTGAAACATTTTACCTACTACCTAGACCAACCATAGGCATTTTAAACGGGCATTGTATAGCCGGTGGTTTAATGTTAGCCCTGTCATGTGACTATCGAGTTGCATGCAAACGAAATATCGAAAAAGAAAATGGAACATACTGTATAAAAGCTGTACCGCTGGGCATGAGCGTCCCACCAACGCTACTACACATTATTAGGTCCCAATTAAATTCTACTGTGCTATTCGAAACTCTACTAACAGGAAGAGTTTATTCTGTTCAAGAAGCAAGCAAAAACGGTATTGTACATGAAGTGGTAGACGTTGGTGACATTCCAAGAGAACAAGCTCATCAAATGATGCTCGATCATGCAATGAAAACAATAGATCCTACTGTATGCTTCGCTGAGTGGAAGAAGCAAACAAAACAAACAAAATTGGACCAAATGAAAGCCACTGGTGAGTGGAATACACTAAATGAACAATTTATTCAAAGTGTACTTCGGCCGGAAACACGTACCGCCATACAATCACAAATGAACGCAATTAAAAAGAAATAAATTTATTGTTTTAACAAATTGTTCTCTTTCAAGTATTCCTCGATTTGTAACAATCTGTTGTACTTGCCGACACGTTCACCTCTTGCTGGAGCACCAGTCTTAATATACTTGGCACCAATGGCAACAGCCAAATCGGCAATCAAGTTTGTACCAGTCTCACCACTTCTGTGTGAAACGATAACGTTTTGATCAGCGTTTTGTACCATTCTTGCAGCATCCATGGCTTCGCTAATTGTTCCGATTTGGTTAACCTTTAGTAGTAGCGCGTTTGCCCATTTGTTTTCAATTCCCTTCTTGATAAAGTGAGTGTTGGTTGTGTACAAGTCATCTCCGACCAACATGATTCTCTTGCCAAGTCTTTCTGTGAGTTTTGTCCAACCATCATAGTCCTTTTCGTCCAAACCATCTTCGATGGACAAGAAGAATGGATAGTCGTCGATCATCTTTTCATAAAAATCGACCATCTCTTCACTAGTCAAGTGTTGTCCTTCGATGACTTCATACTTTTTGGATTCCTTGTCATAGAATTCTGATGCGGCAGCATCAAGGGCCAAAAAGATGTCTTTTCCTGGAACGTAGCCAGCTTCTTCGATGGCTTGCTTGATGTATGTTAATGCTTCGTTTGGTGTTTCCAAGCTTGGTGCGAATCCTCCTTCATCTCCCAAGTTCTTGGCACTCTTTCCGACTGCTTTTGCCAAAATATTTCCAAGAGTATGATAGACTTCTGTTACAGTTCTCAATTGTTCCTTGAAACTGATTTGATCGTTTGGTACGATCATGAATTCTTGGATCTTGAGTTTTCCACCTGCGTGTTTTCCTCCGTTCAAAATATTGACCAATGGAGTTGGACATTTGAACTTTTTGTTTTCTTCGTTTGAGTCGTATTGCTTGGCCAAGTACAAAAATAGTTCTTCGTTTAGGATATTTGCACCTGCTGTTGCTACTGCGAATGAAACGGCGGTGATGCTGTTGCCTCCCAAGTTGGTTTTGAGCTCGGTTCCATCCTTTTCGCGTATCGCCATATCGCAATCTTTTAGGTTATCGACGTTCTTGCCCTTGAGCGCTTCACTCAAAGCTCCACTAATGTTTGCGACTGCTTTTTGGACACCTTTACCTCCGTAACGTGCTTTATCATCAGTATCTCTGAGTTCCAAGGCTTCGTTTGAGCCAGTTGAGGCGCCACTTGGTGCTGAAGCGCGTCCTGCTAATTTTCCATCAGCCAAATAGACGTCTGCTTCAACAGTTGGATTACCACGACTGTCCAAAACTTCACGACCTACAACTTTTTGGATCGCAGTAGAGTTTGTTTTTTGTGAGAAGAATGAAGCCTAAAAGTTAGAGAGTACAATAGTTTCTCATACCAAATAAGCAGTAG
>JAESGV010000950.1_pt1 | contig 12501 bp, 15 predicted proteins | sample 9269781 | NCBI WGS metagenome assembly JAESGV01 (sample SAMN15741586, study PRJNA653496) | algae metagenome | isolation source: Tildeniella torsiva UHER 1998/13D and co-occurring heterotrophs from... | place: Slovakia: Slovak Paradise National Park, Hrabusice, Kosice Region | collected 2000-01-01 | reverse complement strand
GGTATTCAAGATGCAGAAACAGTACAAGATCCAATACTACAGTGGTTAACTGGAATAGCAGAACAATCATCTTGTAATGACCTGAACAATAACGCACAGTACGTTTGATGTTCTATTCGATAACCATTTCATAGAGCAGAGATACGTCGAAAGATTAATGAAATTTTGGAGAACATACTAGCGTACATTTTGAACTTTTTGAAGAAACAAGAGTCACACAAATTACAAAGTTTGGCACTAGTTTGTTTAAAATCGTGGATACAGTTTGGAATACCATTACAGTACGAATAACTTTTATGCTAACCATGTAGGAACGTATACGCTGATGATAGTATTTTAGAACTCGTATTTAATTGTCTTAACGAACGTGATTTGTTCAGCGTTAGCGTCGATGTTTTGTTGGAGATATTAACAGTTCACACGACAACAAAATTCGATAACGTAGTGCTTAGATACATGGGAAAACTAGTCGATCTCGCACAACGAATATACAATCACTGTCTAAAAAGTATCTTTTCAAATATTTATTCACTCCATAGATAGTGATGACGAAATCTGTAGAGAAATGGTCAAACTAGCAGTTGGTTTTGCAGATTCTCAAATCAATCTTGTCGTTCAACAAGTACCACAAGGCTCCAACGCACTACGACTTGTTCATTTTATTTTGGCTGCTTCTCAACATCCTAATCGTGAAATCGTCGAATTAACTTTCGAGTTTTGGTCTTCGTTTGCGAATCGTCAAAATGATCGTTCTGGTGACGAGTTACTAGTTTCTTTCATGGATGCCATGATTCCAAAATTAGAATATCCACAAGACTATTTCCAGTTTGGTAACTACGTTTTCAATAATAACTCTTTAGATACAGAAGAAAAAGATCAATTCCACAAATTTCGTGTTGATGCGTCAGATACACTCTTATCAGTGTACTATGTACTTTTATCAAAATATTTCACTCACATGACACAAACGCTTCGATCAACTCGTGATTTCCGATGGCAAAGACTCGAATCATGTATCTATATCGTATGCGCAGCAAGTGACGCCGCTCGTTGCGAAGAACTAAACGACATTATTCCTGCCGTTATTGAAATTGCACAAAAGTTTTCCGAACCTCAAATCAAACAAACGAATATTCGATTTATTGGATTGTATGCAAACTATTTGGGAAAAAATAACGCACAAGTTGTTCTTTGGGCATTACAGTATGTGCTTGAACATGTGAAAAATGGAGATATTCAAGCAAGTAAAAGTTTTGTGAATATTTGCGAAGCGAGTAAAAGTAACATGGACGCAAACGTTTGGTCAAGTTTGGCAGAAACATGCGTTTCGAATATGAACAATTTACCCATAACGATCACATCGAATATTTATGAAGGACTATCGTACGTTGCTGCTAATGCAAATCATGTCGATGTACAGAAGAAGATTCTTTACATCATGATGAAACCCATACTAGAACAATTCCAAAACATCAAGACCATAGATCATATTCTTGTCGAGTTGACAAAATTCAAAGCATGTTTCAAAGCGTTTGAAAATACGACACCAAGTGCATTACCATTGATCATGACACAAGTGTGGCCAACTATTGAGGGACTATTTGCTAATTTTAGACATCAAGAAGTAGTCGTACAAAAATTGTGTGAAGTAGCAACGTGTATTTCACTGAGCGCTGGTGATGATTGTTTGGGAGATAAATTTATACATGTCATGTGTGTGGTGCTATTCTCGAATAATCAATATGGATTCTTGATGGATACGATTGGATATTTAGCGCGTATGTTATCTTGTTGGTACTAACTAGTTAGGTGGACATGTGAAAGATCCAATTGGACATATGTTAGTAACCAATTATACTGGTATTGTATCATCAGGATTTAGTGCCATTTCAAGTAACAATGTTGATGTTCAAATTGCTGGTTTAGATGGACTTTTTTCATTCCTTACGAGTGTATTCGAATCCAATGGTCAACTATTTTTATCAGATACAAACATTGCCGAACGATGTGTCGATTTGGCGACCACTCATTTGAGTTTTCCAAACGCTGATGTGAATAGAAAGATTTGCAAATTTTTTGAAGAGTTGTTAAAGAGTGGACAAAAGTATGGACAAGCGTTCGAGTCGTTACTGAAATACATGTCACCAAAACTAATTGATTCTACGCTCAAGGTATGCCATTTTGAATATTTACTCATTTCTAGTTAATGCTACTCTATGACACCAATAACGAAGGAAATTTGATCCGTGTACTAAATTCTTATATCAAATATCCAATGTTACTGAATACGTTTGCGATGAACACGTTATTAGATCCCAATTTAACTCAAGTTGCTCGGCTTTCACATACCGAGAAAAACTTTTTTGTTTCGTCGTTGGTGAGAAGCCACGGTGTAAACAAGATGAAAAAAACAGTAGGTGATTTTAAACAAAAGATAAATCATCATTAATTTATTTAAACAATTTTTATTACATGCGCAGCGCTATCTTTAGCGCTATTCCAAATTACTGGATTTGTTGGTTTCTTTGCAAATGTATTTGCAATTGCATCTTGGGTAACGCTCACTGCTGAGCAATATCCACTTTGAGCCGCCAAAAATAATTGTCGATGAGAGTAGTGCATACTCTTAATCGCTTTCTTACTTGCAAATGGAAGAGTAGTATGCATTTTCCACTGCTTGATACCTGTTTTCACATCAAATGCGTAGATTGATCCTTCACTATCGCCAACATACAACACTCTACGTAACAAGTCGTATGTACAACTTGTCGGTACAGCATCTACATTAAAGTACGATTGTACCGATCCGCTTCTCCAATCTAGCTTGATAACTTGTTTGTTTTCTGTGGCGACAAAACAAATATTATCCATGACCGACATGGAAGAGATTTCACCGTTACGTAGATCTCTACTCCAAATCAATGATCCATCGTAGATATCATATAAACTTAGTGTTTCGTGATTTCCATGGAGGACGACATCTTCGAACACATGTACAACTTTTGCATTTTGGTTTCCAGTTGATGGCATGGACCACAATGGCTCTTCTAAATTGTTCATGACTACTAGTTCTCCTCCTTGGTATGACATTGCTAGTAGCCCATGTCGATAGTCTATCGCTTGAAGTGTTTTGGGCTCATTTGGCTTGTACACCAATCGTGGTGTTTCTGAAGAAGTGTCGTACAAGTACCCATTACCTAAAGCAACTTGTAAGGAACCGCCGGTACTTCGTGCAAGTATGCCGACTATTTGTGCTTCTTCGAACGAGAAATGTCTTGTTATTTGGCATGTATCTCTATTTAGTGATAGTACTTGTCCATCAGCAGTTCCAATATGACATGATTTCTCGCTGACGGCCATAGCAAGGACTGCTTCATCATTTCGGAAATTCCAAGTCGCGTTTATCAGTACTAGAGGTTCCGATTTTGTTGCAAAAGCAAAGGATTTGATACGTGGTGCATTTATGAGTATGTCCTTGGCTGTTGGTGTTGTCTCGTGTTTTTGGTATTTTTTCTTTTTAATTTCAAATACTGTGGTTGTGAATTCGCGAGCGATTGCCGATTGTACGCGATCTATTTCGTTTGGTTTGCGCAATTTGCAATCGTGGGTATCACCGTGGTAAAGTATCTGCACTGCATGCTTCATAACATTCCTTCGAGCTTTGATAGATTGTACATCTTCACGCTTGCGTAACATCGACTTGGTATTGAACTTGGTCATGACGTGTACTTGTTTCTGCAAAAATATTTAGAGGGAGTAAATTGTAGACTTCAAGTATCCATCTTTTTGTTGAAGCTATTTTACAAAATTGAATGTTCCATTCTAAGAAAAGAAGGTTGAGCTAAACAAAATCTATACCAAGCTAAAGATACAAAGAACAGTGGCCTCTACGAATCGTGCGATCTACAGCATAAATTGCTCATCTTCTTGAGCTCAAGTTTTGTAAGCTCTGGTTGGCCACGATTTGATCAAACAAACGCAAAGAAGAATCGCATCATGTCTGAAGTAGAAAAGGACTTCCAACTTGCTCAAGAATACATAAAAAAGGCTCCCAACCAGCCAGGTAGCGATGATAACGAGAGAAAGCTCAAATTCTATGCGCTCTTTCGCCAGGCAAAAGATGGCAAGGTTACCGGTAAAAGACCCGGCGTATTCGACATTGTAGCGGTACGAACATACGAAAACATCTAATTTTGTAGCGATACAAGTATGACTATTGGGCAAAACTTGGTGACATGTCAAAAGAACAAGCGATGAAAGAATATATTGCTTTGTTGGAACAAAACAGTCCTAAATGGCGCGAGTTCTTCAAAGATGACCAACAACGTTCAAAATTGTAATTGGTTGAATGAAGTGGCTATCGTAACAGCTTTATGTACTCGATAGCAAGTATACATGCGAATCCCAAAAAACAGCTAGTCGAACATTACGTCACTTCTTAGCACATATTTGACACCACGCAATACTTCTTTCGCTTCGTGCTCTAAGCATCTGTCGCCATGTTCATGAATCACTAAGAGTCCAATAACAGGTGCTACACTTGCCACAACTTTGTTTTTGCCTTTGTAGAACACTAGTTCGCCACCTCGTAGCCCAGAGTCATCTGACCCACCTGATAGGTACACTAACATAGTATATTTGCTTTTCTTTCCATCAACTGTTACAGATTCGTCGATGTGTGCACCGAACTGTTGTCCTGAAGCGTATTTATAGAACCTCAAGTTTGGATTAAGCCCAACAGCGCCATCATTTGTAAATAGTGAGTTAGTACCCATTTCCCACAGTGTATTTGCGAATTGATGATTGGTGACTTGCACTCGGTCGTTGTCTCGGTATGCATAGCCACGTTTTGGAGGTGCTTTTTCTGATGGTACAAATTTTAACTGGGTTTCTGCAAATTTGATAATATTTTTACACTCTTCTGTAGTTAAGAAATTGTTCACGGTAAAGAGTTGTTTGTTCGGTAGTATGTTGTTAATCCTTAGGTTTGTCTTTGGTGTGAGAACTGGCCAGTTTAGTTTATCATGTTTGGATTTTTGCGTGCGTTCGTTTTGCATTCTTAACTCAACTGGGAGTGATAGACAGTTACAAGCTAGATGGGGACGATAGTGTTAACTACTATTTAATGATTGTCAGATTTGAAGTAAATTACTTAGATGAGGGTTTTCGAGTAGCGATGTGGTCCAATATAGAAACAAAAAGGAAGCACACGATGTGCAACGTATGACTTTCATCGTATGTCATCCTATCCATTACTACAGAGTAGCCTCCTGTTTCGTTTGAAAAGCTCCATGTTCCTAATTTATCGTCTCCTCTTACTATATTGAAAATTCCTCGTTTGATGTTGCCTACAATTTTCAACTTTTCGTCACTTATTTTGTTTACATAATGGTACTTCCTATCACCAGACAGATTTAGTTTAAGTCGTTTCGTGAAAACTCCCACTTCAATTCCACTTGGTAGTTGCACCAAGTACGTATCACGTATTGGCATCAAGTTAGCTCGCACATAAGCACAAATTTTCTGCGTAGCGTCACGTACTTCCAATTTGAAGTTCTTCAAATCTATAACTACGGAATATAATGGACTATCATTTTCGTATAAGCAGAGTTTTCCAGGTCCAGTAACATGCACCTCAAAAGCTCTACGTACTTGCTCTATTGTTGGTTGATATGTTGGCTGTTGCTCTGGTTCGGTGTCCACTGTTTTTGGTTTGTAGTCATACTCATAGGGATCGTTGTAGTGTTCCTCAACTGGTGCAGATGGAGGTGGTGGTAATACTCTTTGAGATGGAGGTCGATATGGTGACCCAGCTACTGGTGTAGGTTTGTTGTTTTGTATTGATACTTCATGATAATCATCTTCGTATGGGTTACTATCATATCCCTCTGTGTAGCTTGTATTCATTGCTGAATGTCGTAGACAGGAAAATATGATGCTATTTACAACACGTTATTCTCCTAGTCAACCCTCACCGCAAAAAAACAAATCTTTATCATGTCTCTAGACGATCGTTTCAAGAAGGCCGTATACCTCGTCCGCAACGGACCACCAAAGCCAAACAGCTCCAACGAAGAGAAGTTGTCATTCTACAAATACTACAAGCAAGCAACTGAAGGTGATGTTACCGGATCTCAACCATGGGCTGTACAATTGGAAGCCAGAGCCAAGTGGGATGCATGGAAGAGCGTTGAAGGTACCAGCCAAGACGAAGCCAAGGAGAAGTACATCGAACTCGTAGCATCAGGTGACGCAAACTGGGAGAGCCACGAAGTTTTGAAATCATACACTGCTTAAATACAAACGCGTTTTATTATCTATTGTTCACATTCTGACACTATGGCCGTCAAGATTTGGCCGCTACCCGAATCTGTACAAAGAGAAGCGACAAAAGCACGAGTATCACTCCCAGATAGATGTACTTGCTCAGTGATACTCGATGCGTGGTTCGTATACCTTCTTTCTTCCAAGCATCTTCTGTCATCGACTTGAACTCAAGTTTTCCAATCTTTCCATTTGGTTTTTGTTCATCAACAGAAGTAATGAAATGCATAAGTTCTGTGCTCCATAGTTTTGCATTTTCTAACATTGGGTAGTGTCCTAATCCATTTAACCATTTCAATTTGACTACATCTTGCTCTTGGAGCGTGTTAGATTGTTGAACATCTTTGAACCCTGCAATGGCGATGGGAGGACGTGCAATTGGATCTTTATCTCCCCACAAGAAAAATGCAGGAAGTGAACTTGGTGATTCGTGAACTCTCCTCAACGCACCAATCCATCTATTCCAATAGAAATACCTTTCATTGACATAGTTGATGAGTTTTGGAAGTACTTCTAAAATAGTTAGCGTGTGTTGAGAATTTACTTTTTCCATTGTTACGCGCGAGTAGTTTCCACATGATTTGTATTTCTTGTTCGGACAGACTTGCAGAACAAATTCTTTTCAATTGTTTGGTGAATAGAAACTCGTTAAACAATGATGCTGCAATGTAATTGAGTCCTGGCGTAAGCATTAATTGTTGCGTGATCGCCAAAGAGCAGTGTTCAATGTGAAAGGATCCATTGCAAAAAGTAATTGAACGGAATGATAACTGTGGAAGCTGCCCACGTTCTCTTCTTGCCAGTAGTTCTGTGAGGACGCTCGTGCCGTAATCATGCGCTATAATATGTACAGAATCTAATTTGAGTTTTCTCCACACTTCTAAAATCATATCTGTTTGCTCTATTAACGAATAAGAAAAGTCATTTGGTGGCTTATCGCTGAAACCAAACCCTATAAAATCTACGAGCACCACACGGTGAAATTTAGATAGTATTGGTAATGCAGGTCTGAAATCGATAGACGACGACGGAAAACCATGTAGAATGCATATTGGTGAGCGCTCTCCTTGTTTCACTTGAGGATGTTCGTCCACCACGAATACGTTATGGTTGAATATCTGTAGAAACGATCCGCGTTGTTTCCACTCGTCTATTGTTTTGTCTGTCTGCATGTATTTTTGGTTGTTCTTTGCTTACAAATCGGACAACAGGGAAGATTAGCATCAATAGTCATAAATTACCAATGGAAATGATTAATTATTTACTGATTCACAAAAAAGCCACTAATGCAACTAGGATTGAGGCTACTGATACAGCTACGGCAACGGCGCCGCTTCTTGTTGGTGCTACAGTAGATGGTCTAGCGGTGGTAGTTGTGATGATTCCTGAACCAGTGGTAGTAGATGGGGCTGCACTAGTTTCTTCAGATGCGTCAGTAGTGGTGGGTGTAGCTGCGGACACGACAATCGAACCTCTCATTCCGTCAAATGCGTGTGGCTCGCACATGTAGAACAAAGTGTTTCCATGGGCATTTACCATATCTTGGGTAATGGTGAAGCTGTAAGTGGATTTATCGCCTACTGCGCCACTAGCGAATCCTCCGCTTAATGCGACGGCTGATGTGGCACTCTTAGTTTGAGCTACGTTGTGTAGCGTTCCTAGACCTATAAATGTTATAGTATCACCTATCTGAGCAGTAGCTGCCTTGGGGCTGAAAGTAAACTGAGCGGTGGCTGTGATTGTTACAGTAGCTGCGCTGCAGAGAGCTGCTAAGAGGATGACGGCTATGATGCTGAGCTTTGATATCATTCTACTTGCTTTTGATTCTTTTTTTTGTCAAAAGGCTTATCCACGACGAACTTAGCTCTTTTAAATAGCTATTTTCATCTCAATTACACAAAATAGGGTATTGTAGATATTTTAAATAAATCGCGCCTGAAAGCAGCGAGATATCCGTAATTACTATTTGCTATTTGAAGAGAACAGCGAAGTTATTTTCGTGGCATCAACAGGTGAAAGCTTTGAAATAAATGTTGGTTCTTGGTAACAGTTAGCTAGGAGCTGTGCTTGACAATACCTTTTCTCACTAACTCGAATGTAGACATGTCGTATTGATATACTTTCTCATTTATCATTCTTAATACCGATTGTACTTCAGTTGCAAATGGCTAAAACTTGTATCATACATAATTTAGTCCTTTCCGTAATAAATATCATCCTTATCAGAGTTGCAGAGTATATGTCCGAGTTTGATGCCACAACTTATTTGATGTTGTTCCATGGTGACGCATACAATCGTGCAAATCGTCCTCTTTGTGACACCAAAGCATGTGAACATGGTCGTGTTGTGTGCTTCATCTTACAAAAAGTTCTTTGAATTTTGATTTTCACACAACATGGCTAAGACAAAGAAGGCTTCTGCCAAGGCGGACACACATGATGCTCCACCAACTAAATCGCTACTTGATGATATTAAAGACAAACGTAAAATCGAATACGATACACGCGCTAACAAACGTGTGAAGCGTGATATTGAGGAACAATTAAAAAACACTGATTTGAGCGATAGTGGAAGTGACTATGAAGACGAAAATGTTAGTTTTTACATTACTGTATGCTCATACTCTTTACAGAACGAAGAAGAACCAAAACTATCAGACCAGATTTATGGCGACGTTTTTTCCAAAAGATACGACGATGATTCTGATGTTGAAATAGTTGATGATGAAGAAATAGACTCTGATGAAGCCTCCGTGGCCGATGAAGATGACGAAGAAATCGAATCAGACGATGAACAAGTTGATTTGAGTGATTTAATTGCTACAGTCAAGAAACAAAACAAAAATGACGCAAAAGCAGATATTTCTGCTCTTCATCAATTGAACGCGACACAAAAATACGTTGCTCCTACATCAGTTGCTTCACTAGAACGCGCAACTGCTTACGAAATGCTAAAAGATGATTTAAAAAAGTGGGACCCCATAACAAACTATTTGGAATCATCTAGAACCATTCCAGTCGCATACGTAGAAGGTCGTGGTCGCGCAAAAGGCACAGTCACTTCAAAAGCAGAAAGCAAGACAAAATTCGAGCAAGAGATGGATAAAAAATTGGAAACCACTGACAGTGCGCCAACCATTTCATTATTCGATCGCGATGACGATGTAGGTGGTGATATTTCTAGATTATCAAAAGATGAAGTACGTTTGACATTCATTTCACTAACATCTAGTTACTAAAACGCAATCGTGAAATTGCACAAAAAAGATTGCAATTGTCGTACCAACAACAGAAACAAGCTCGTTTGAAGAAAATCAAGAGTAAAACGTATAGAAAGATTTTGAAAAAGCAAAGATTACGCGAACAAGAAGCACAAGAAGAAGAGTTGGCCAAACTTGATCCAGAAGAAGCACAAGCAAAAGTTGTAGAACGTGTAAGTGGTATATACCCGAGCTGACACCTTTGCAGCTCGGGATACAATTATGTAAGCTGACTATTCCTAGGAAAAAGATTACATCAAAGAGAGAGTAACACTAAGACACAAGAACTCTTCACAATGGGTTAGACAATCTATGCGATCTGGTGCTGCTCATTATAACAGAGACGTTAATTTATCTGTTTCGGAACAATTAAGAATTGGTGACGATTTGAGAAGAAGACAGAAACGACAAGCTGATGATTCGGAAGAAATTGCAGATCAAATCATGGAAGGTGAAAATGAAACATTGGAAAAACTTCGTGAAGAAGTGATGGATAAACAAGAAGAGGGAGGACTAGCAGGAATGAAATTCATGAAAAAAGCACGCGAGAAGAAACTATTAGAATCGTTAGATTTGATAGATCAAATAGAACGCGATGTAAGAGGAGAACAAGAAGAAGAAGCTCCAATTACTGGAAGAATGAAATTCGTAGGAAAGAAAACACATGGAAGTCAAAAATCAAAAGTTGAAGGTAATTTGGCAGTCAAGGAACAAGTAAGTCGTTTCATTGAAAATTAACAATGTAGCCTGCAATTGTTTCTGCAAATGGACCTGTAACAGTAGATGATGTTCCAACAGTTAAAATAACATCAAAAGCAGAACGGTTCAACTTGAAGAATGAAGTCAATCGTACAAACATTCCAAAAGAATTGAAAGAAAAGAAGGTTACAAGTTTGGCACTATCAAACGGAACAAATAAGAGAAAACGTGTACCAGACGCAAGTGATGCTTCTAATCCATGGTTAAACACTGCTCCAGAACGTATGTTTATTTTTCACACGAATAACCGTTTAGAAAAAGAGTCACGGTTGAGTAAGAAACAAAAGAAGGATGCTGGAGATGATGAAACAGAGTTACTCGTTCGTGATATCGCTACGACAACCACTGCACCTGCTGCATCTGCATTCGATGAAGTGAAACGTCAAGCATTCGCCAGTGATGATTTGTCACTACAATTTGAAACTGAGAAACGCATGGCCATGGAGAGTGAAGTACAACTACCAGAAATGGAGAGTTCAGTACTTCCTGGATGGGGACAATGGGTTGGTAAAGGAACAAACTGGAAACAAGATGTTGAAAAGAAGAAGAAGAGCATTCAACGCATCAAGAAGAAACTTTTGGAAGAAAAAGTACGTGAACGTGTAGATAGCGACATTGGTCATGTCATTATTCGTGAAACTGCCAAAATTCCAGATAAATATTTGAACAAGAACGTTGCTCAAGATAAGATTATGGCAACAGTACATGATCGTGGTATGTCACATCCATTAGGTCCAGAATGGAACTCTTTGACTGGTCACAAGGAAGCCACTCAACCAAGAATTAAGACCAAGAAGGGAACTAGAATTGCACCACTTGATTATGAAGAAGCTCGTCGTGAAGTCAACTGGAAACGTGTTAATGATGTTAAAACACTACATGGTGACGTAACAAGAAAACAAATCGAAAATGAACTCGAAAAACCAATTGAAAAATTGGAGATTGAAGAAAAGAAGAAACCAAAACCAAAAGTCGATAGAGATTCCAAAATCAAAGCGGAAAGAAATCGTATCATTACAGAAATTGATCACAGTGTAGATGTCATTGTACCAATGTAAAAGATTTTTATGCTTTGGCACCAACAGCTTCAGAAATACTATTGTATCCTCTTCTATGTAACTCTTCAATTAATTCTTTTTCTATTCGTCCAAGAAGAGGTGCACCTTCACATGCTAATGCAGTATAAACTTGTACAAGTGACGCTCCTGCTTCTATTTTATCAAGAGCATCACTTCCACTGAACACACCTCCTACACCAATCATTGTCAACTTTCCACCAGTTAATCGATACATTTCTTTTAACACTTTTGTAGATTTGTTAAACAAAGGTTTTCCACTGAGTCCTCCAGCTTCATTTTTTGACAAATCTATTCCATCACGATCAATAGTTGTGTTGGAAACAATGATTCCATCTACTGCATATTCTAGAGCTAATTCTGCAATACCTTTTTTTTGCTCTTTGGTAAGATCTGGTGCGATTTTTATGAGTAATGGTATATGTCTCTTTTGTTTCTTTCTTTGTTTCAAAATTGATTTTGTGGTATTGTTTAACAGTTTTTCTAATGGTCCACGATCTTGTAGTCCTCTCAACTGTGGTGTATTGGGTGATGATACATTAATAACCATGTAGTCGGCGTATAACGATAACCGTTCGATACCTTGGATGTAATCATCATCGCTTTCTGGTGGACTAACTTTATTTTTTCCCAAGTTGACACCGACAGCAAATGAAGATCCTAATGGAACTTCATTACGGAATTCTCGTAATCTATTTTGTACTACACCAGAACCTTCGCCGTTGAAGCCATATCGATTGATAATTGTATCAAAGCTAGAGGATCCTTCACTCTTCAAACGAAATACGCGTGGTTTTGGGTTACCAGGTTGTGGTTGTGGACATACACTTCCAATTTCGATGAAACCAAATCCCATATCTTTAATGGTACCCATGCACTCTGCATTTTTATCGAAGCCGGCGGCAACACCAATTGGTGTTTTGAATGTACAGCCTAAAGCTTCTGTTTGTAAAATTTCATCATCACCACGGTATTTCTTAGGCATTAGAGGTCGAAAGTTTCGTGACAACCACACTGTTAACTTGTGTGCTTTTTCTGCATCTAACGAGTGCATGAACGGCATCACAGCACAGTGATGAATA
>JAESGV010000949.1_pt1 | contig 12510 bp, 11 predicted proteins | sample 9269781 | NCBI WGS metagenome assembly JAESGV01 (sample SAMN15741586, study PRJNA653496) | algae metagenome | isolation source: Tildeniella torsiva UHER 1998/13D and co-occurring heterotrophs from... | place: Slovakia: Slovak Paradise National Park, Hrabusice, Kosice Region | collected 2000-01-01 | reverse complement strand
ATGCAACAGAATATGGACCTACGAATTGTGAATAAAAAAAAGAAAAAGAATTAAATGTTAAATTTTTTGAATTTTTTTTTATTCACCATTTAATTTTTTAATCAACGTACTATTTTTGAAAATTTGCAAGTTTTTGTCAAACAAACACGTTTTTGATCAAAAAATCGCTTTTTTATTGAAAAAAACCGATTTTTTCGACCCGGTCAACTTTTTATGGTTTTATGGGTATTAGTTTTACTACTTAAAAACTCCAAAAGTTCATTAAAGGTTTCTTATAAGCGTCATAGTAATGAGTGCTGCAAGTAAATAAGAATAAAAGTCACTTTTTTGAATAATTTAATCATATAATATAATTGTTTTGCTAATAACTTTAAAAAAATCTTAAGAAATGTAAAGCAGGTTTCTAACATTTAATATGCATACCACAATCCTACAAATATGCTTAATTACCAGATGAGGCTAGTAACTGTTTATTCTGATGTAATTTGCTATATTAGGCAACATTTAATGCAATTATTTGTTTTTTTACTGACTATAGCCTGGTTTTAATAAAACAGGCAAAAGAATGGTTTATTAATATTACATTTGACATGTAGCAAGGCTATATATGCTTTGTAGTATATAAATCTAAAATCTTCAATTGATATATGACTGGCTTTGTGTATCTTCATGAAACTAAGGAGGCTTATAAGCATGTAAAAGCATTAAATTATCTCGTGTCTGCTTTAAAACTTTTTAAAGAAGAACAAGCAAACTACAAGCTTATAAGTGATGGTAAAGCAGCTATTATCAATGCTTGGTATACCTACTTTTTAAATATGCCACAAAAGTGTTGTAGCTTGCATTTTCTTAAAAACATTTATAACAAGTTATAGTATCATTTACTGCATAGGCCTACCAAAAACCAAGTTAAGAAGGTTTTATCCATCTTTAATGAAAGTATTATTAAATATGGTTTATTTGACTTACTTATTAATAAAGTAAAAAAAATAAAGACAAGATTTTACATTTAATGCAAGTAGTTTCCTTTTCAATACTAATTTTATAATGCTAATGTACTAATTGTTTTTGATATTAAATAAAAATACTGTTTGGTAGATATCACATCAAAAACAGTTTAAAAACAGCTAACTGCATGTGTTTTCAAGTTTATTGAATTATATGTTAAAAATTTCTTGCATTTCACTAATATAACATCTTTTGCTTCATTTGCATATACATTAAAACTTGATATAATATGCTTGATTATGTTAGTAAAGGCAGAAGTATATGAGGTTGCTGCAAGGCAAATTATGATAAAACCTGATAACATACAGATATTGAAGAGAAAAGATTAATTAAATGCTGTTTGCATATATAATACAGTGACAGACAAGAACAAGCCTGCATGGTAGACAATACAAACGAATAACACTGAGTGGACAACTGTAAGATGTAACTGTTTTGTTTATTGTGCAAGAAAGCTTTGTGTTTATGTAATTTTAACATATTAAAAGGTTGGTACTCCTATATACTTGTGCAACTATAGCAAGTTATTTAAGTTAAATATTATTCAAATAATTTGAGTTCAACAAAAAAAGTTAAAAAAAAATGCTAGGTGCAAAGGTAGCAGACCTTGCCACAATGTTTGACATACAAAGGATTATTGAAGAGCAAATAAAAAAGCAGCATGAATTCTTGATGACTATGACGACAACAGCAATCAGATTGCCAACAGTTCTGATGAAAACAGTGATAGTGATGCCAAGTTTGAGATTTTTTTGAAAAAAAAGAAGGATGATTTGACATTTCTTGATAAACATGTAGAAGAGAGGCTATTAGTTATTATATTTGAAAAGAAAGATTGTTTTAATTATAAAGTTGGCAACTATGAGAATATAGCTATTAAAACATCAAGTGAATTAAGTACAAATACATTAAATTAAACAAATATTGTTGTTGTTACTGCTAAAGTATCTAAGAAATATGGTAGGCCTCTGAAAGTAGTTTCTTTTAATAACAAGGATATAGTTACTACAGCTTCAAAAGCCAAATAAGGAAGGCTTAAAAGCAGCACCACCAGCGTTCTATCTCTGAGATGTACTAAAAAGTGTAAATGTGAAAGGCTATTCAAAGCTGAAATATTGTGTAAAGCATGAAAGCTCTTTTTTTAATATTTTTAACTTTTTAATTAGCTTTTTGTTTGACTTATCTTTTCCTTTATCAAATAGTAATAAAACTCTTTATAATAGTTTGAAGCCTTATATAATGCTATAATCCAAGTTTATATGCTATTTAAAGCAGGCAATTATATCTTTCTTAATGTAATATAACACATTAAAATACTTTTTTACGAGATAAAAATTTGATAGACCTTTATCTTAAATAACTTGCATTATTGCAGCTATAATATAATATTTATAACTTATTTTATTATTATCTTGATTTAAAGTAATGTTTAACACATATTTAAATAATTGTTTTAGCTTTTTAGCTTTTTTTATTAAAACAATATTTAATAATATTAAAAATAGAAGTAATTTTAATAATAAGTGTTTTTTTATAGCTTTCTGGCATAATAATGTCTTTATAGGTCAACAAGTCATAAAAAAGCAACTTTAAATACTGATTAACATATGCTAGTAAATTATAACTATTAATAAAAAATTACTAATTGTTAAATAAAGAAATAAAATCTTATATTTAATATGCTATCTACTAATAATATTATAAAAGCATTTAACAAATTGCTATTAACAAACATTTTATATTTTAATTAATTAAAATCAAAACAAAAAACTTTATAAGCTTTAACTTAATATATTTATTACTGTTTAAATATTTCAACAAAAATGTTTTATCTTTATTATATAAGGTTGGCTGCTTTCTTTTTTAATAAGATTTAATATCTTTTTATGTTTTAAATCAGATTTTAAAGTAAATAATACATTAATTTCAAACTTTATAACAAATATATCTTTTAATTAATTATTAACATTTATTAAAATATTTTTATCTTAAATGTTTCTTGTACTTTCTTCTTGAGTTGCTTATCTAAGTTATGGTTAAACAAAGCATTTTAAAATGTTTTAGCTTAACTATTATATAAATTAGATAATACTATCTTATATTAGCATAGAAAACTAAGTATAAATCATAAAAATGCCTTAAATTTGCTTTACAATAAAGTATAATACTTTGTAAACAAATTTGATAAATTGTTTCCATATTATTTTAATAGTATTTTATATATATATGTTTGCCACTTTTAAACTATAGTATCCTTTTTTAAAGCATTTAAACTTATTTATATATACTTTTTTTAATACAACTATATATCAAAGCTTAATTATTTTTATAACAAAAATCTTTGTATTTACCAAACAGATCAAATTGTTTTGCTTTTCACTAAAAGCTTTTAAAAAACAATTCTTTTACATTATTAATATGTATATCAGCGTTTTATTCATAAAAAACAATGTTATGAAAATTGTTTAATTATTATTATTACCTAAAAAAATAAATAATATGAAATATTCTTCTGATAAAAAGACTTACTCTCTTACTAGCTCAGATTTAACCTTTAAAACAGTATTAAAGATAAAGATTAATCTTTAAAGAAGTTTTTTGAAAAAAGAAAGCTTAAAATCCTGTTATTTTATTTAAAACCAAAGTTAAAAAGTTTAACAAAGATTTTAATGCTAAAAAGTCCAAGTAATTAAAAGAAAAAAGCTAAAAGCCTATTTATTTATAATATTACTGAATATTACTGGAATTTTCTAGTGTTTTATATTATTAATATAAATACTATATTATGGATTACATACAATTTTTTTAAACAATTATAAACATCTAATATCTTAAATGTTTAATAATTTTTTAGTTATTAAAAAAGCTTTAATAGCTAAAACAATCATGTTTTACTTTTTGTTAATTTAAGATAAGATAATGTTAAAACTACTATAGCAGTTTATTTTTATATTTAATACAATAATATTTTAAAAAGACTCATCTAGCTATAGATATTTTAATATTACAGCAGCAAAAAATGTTATAAAGACAGCACCACTATTATCACCAGATATACTTCTAAATGTTGATGTTTTATGCCTAATATATTCTATTAAGAGAAAAATTATCATATAATTTAAAAAACTAGTTAAAAAGAATGGGGTTGCTAAAAGACTTACTTTGTTACAGGTTATGCTAAAAGATTTTGATAAAAATAAGTTAAAATTCAAAAAAGCATTTAAATAATAATAATAAATATAATCAAAAGGTGATATTAAACAGCAATTTTTAAAACAATCACTTTTTAATAAATAAAGTTTCTTATAAAATATGTAGTATTTTATATTTTGTTAAAAAAGCGGAAAACAGATTTTATATATCACAAACAGATTATATTTTTTAAATGGTCTTAAAAATTTATTAATATTAATTTAATATTTATAATATTTTATATAATAAAAGATTAAAAGTAAAAAAAGATATTTATAACTTAAATTAAAGCTATTTTATTCTTTATAAATATATAAAACAATATTAATTTATGTATAAATTATTTTTAAGTTTTAAAAATAAAAAGTATTTAAATCAAAATAATACTTAATAATAGAATAATGTGGAATAGATTGCTGCAAATCCTGTCTTTAGCGCGTTTACTATTAATCTTGAAGATATACTCACACTAATAAGGATATATCCGCTCTTAAAAGAGACACTTGTAATTATAATAATGATTTTTAACTTTAAAAATCGATTTTAAACATTAAAATCAGAATTGATTATAATGTTTTAAAACTGATTATAATCTTTTACAATCAATTACAATCTTTTAAAATTATTAAATTTAAAACTTTAAACAGCTACACTTTAAAGATCTTATATTTATATAAAGTTTAAAATTATGATTTTAATTTTTAAGTATATATAAATAAAAAATTTTTCTTTTAATTTAATAAAATTATTTAGAAAAATGAAAATATTATATTTTAATATAAAATAAAAATGAAAAAGAATTTTAAAAGTGTAAAAAAGTCTGATTATTCTTAAAAACTGATTATGATCTGTTATAATCAATTATGATTTTAAAAAGTGATTATAATTTTGAAAAGTGACTATAATTTTCAAAATCAGGGTCGACCATCTCCCAGAGTATCTGTTGACAAAAAGAAACAACAAGACTTTCAGCGTGAAATATAGTGATCATTTGAGGTGATAAACTGAATAGAGAAAAATATTAATTTAATTACCAAAGAATTGTTGCATCTGGTTTTCGTTTTTTTGTTGGATTATTCCCAAGTCGCAATTAATACGAGTGATTGAGTAGTACCAAACGATGGATCTGTTAACTTTTTGCATGTTTTTGATGTGTCATAAAAATAGAAATGCATGTTACAAGTAGATACAAGATGCACCAGTTCACTCTGGGAATCGTAGCAACTCAGACCAAAGTTAAAACTACAAACACTCAAACTGAAAATGAATTTATGGCATGAGCTCTGGTTTCATTTTCCATACTCTCCGTACAACAGTAATAATCGATAACGTCAACAAAATGATAAACAATCCAAGTGTAGTAAAGTATGCCGATAGATATACGATACCATCGTTTCCAGCTACACTTTGCGAGATGAAAACTCCCATTGTCGCAAAGTAGAATGAAATGTCAACAATGATACACGCGATACACAAAATTAAATCCGCAATGAGTACTTTCCACTGTGTTGGTGCGCTTCTTCTTCCATGACTCGTCACAATCACAACTAAACTTCGGACCATGTTCAACAACAAAATAAAAATTCCAAAACAAAGCAAAATAATTGGAGATTCATCAAATGCAACAGATGCCATTGCAATGATGGACGAAAAAGCAAGAATAAATGATAAACATAACATGACAGTAGCAACAATAAAGTTGATCGCGTGCCAACTATCGACCAAGTACAAGGAACGGTTATTGGCCAAATACAACTCATCTAGATCATTTTCAGACTCTTCACCACGATAGTAAACTGGTGCTGTTTTAGAACCCAATAAAGATGTCGATGCATTTGCAATTATTGGAGCATCCTCTTTCTCTAGAGGAACTTCAGACAAACCTAACACTTTTGCTGCTTTTTTGATCTTTGGTTTCTTTTCTGGTTTTTCTTCTTCAATTTTTTCTTCTTCGATTATTTCTTCAGTGTTTGTATCTTGTACGCGTGTCAATGGTTCATCGTCGATTGACTCGTATTTTGTTTCCTCTTCTATTGTCTCCTCCAAAGATTTCTTTTTGATCTTATCAAATGCTTCTCGTAGTTCACTATTTGGTACAGATTCGAATGGTTTCTCTTCTGATAAAATAGGTTTTGGTTCGAATGGATTATTTGCCGTCACTGGAGAGTTTCTGAATCTAGGTGAACTTGCAGGCGAATCTTCACGAGCTGGTGGCCAGACACGACCAAGTGAACGAGGTGTGAGTGGTGTTTTACCTTCAGTAGGCGATTTAGGTGGCCAGATCTTTTTTAATCGTGGTGATAATCGTGGAGATTCTGCAGAATCGCCTTGCAAACGTTCGATAGAACCGAGTTTTAACGGTGTTACTTGGTCAGACATGATCGTCGTATTTGACCTGTCACTTTTCACAAACAATTTTACAACTTGTGAACATGTTTGAGGCACTACCAGACGAGATAATACATAACATTGGCCGCTTTGTGATCGAAAATGAGCGCACAAGTAACGCTTCCTCGCAACTTTCAGCTACGTACTTCTACTTTTGCATGCTAGGGCAATTAAATTGGACTTTTTATGAGCGCATGCATGACTCGTCGTTCTGGGAACATGATGTCTTTTCGATAGTACTCCGGGATAACAAAACAGAGGACAAGGACGAGTATGACGAAGATGATAATAGTTTTCTCCTACATTTGCTAGAACTCATGAAGCACTGTCAGTTCAGAAACATTATCGTAGTTGCGTACAAACACAGTTCATTCGTTTATAATTTAATCTACAAGGGAATAGTTCAGTATCATGAAATATGCGACAACCTGTGCTCATTACACATCAACTCGTATAAACTACCACCACTAGAAGGGTTACTCCCAGTAATATCAAAATGCGCAAAACTAAAAGAATTTTCGCTCAAGTTCTACGATGTATCAAGGTCGCGTTCGAATTCCGACAATACCAAACTCGAATCGACACTATTAGAAGAAATAATTATCGATTGTGGAAACTATTCCAAGCTCGAATTCGTCGAAACACTCATCCGTGCAAGTCCTCATTTAAAACAGTTTGGAATCAAATCGTCACTACTCGTTAGCTCAACAATCAAATCACTTTCAAGTTGTTCCCAATTACAAGTACTAGACATTCAATGTTACACATTCAACGTTGAACAAGACATTTTGCTTGAATTTGTCCGATCCACAAAATTGAAACAATTCATTTGGGACACTTCAGAAATCAGTAACATACCACAGTACTGTGTAATAGAAGAAATGACAAAAAGTTGGTGTGACTCGTTAGAGAGATTATCTCTACTATGTACTTATGTTTTGTTTGTTTCTGATGAAACCTTGCTTCCTCTTACGCCATGTCCTCTACTGCATCATTTCGAGTTTATTGTTGATGCAAGGTACAACTATAGTGGCACTCCAAAAGATTTCTTCTGGTTGGCTGAATTTTTGACGAGTGCTTGTACGACAACGTTACGTAATTTGCGACTGGCAAAAGTTCATTTTCTAAATAGTAAAGTGACACAAAACTTTACTTGTTTGCGCAATCTCAAGTCACTAGAGTGCGCGGCTACGTTAACAGGTGACGATCCACTCATTGCGTTTGTTGAAATCGCTGGAGAGTCGTTAGAAAAGTTGACTGCCAACAAGCAATGGAGTTCGACAGAGTACATGCATTTGGAAAGAGTTGTTGACTATTGTCCAAATTTACGTGAAATTGGACCCGCCTACGTCAAAGATTTACAAATCTTGTCATCATTCCCAAAACTTAACTCGCTACATGCGATCTTTGAGCAACAGAGTGATATTCAGTGCAACAAGTTGAATAATCTACGACACCTCAAAATCCTAATCTACAACACCAATTCATTCACTCCGAAGCCAGTGTATGCACTTCTGGAGAACATCCCAAATCTCTATAGTCTTCAAATTGTTTGGCTACAACGTTACCATGGTACATTACGTTTCCCTCTAGACATGATAGAAATCGCAAATCTTTGTCCACATTTGAAAGTTTTAGAGCTTTATGAACGAACATTCATATTGCCATCTCATACCAACTTTAGGTCACTTACCAAGTTGAGTAACGGTAGTGAACTTTATACATGGACAGGACAGAAGTTACAACCTACGATCGCATGGATGATTTGCTGTACTGATCTATCTAATTTTAAATTGGATACTTTTATAGAAGAGGTAAAAATAAAAGAATATTTAGAGGCGAGATTAACAGAGCTGGAGCAAGACACTGATGAAGAAATGATGTGTAAATTATTTGTAGCTGCACTAGAAGAGTTGAGTAGTGATCTTGTAGGAAAGTACATCATTGGTGATGGTGGACAAGAGTTGGTGGAACAGTTCTTAAAGTTTGTGCGTGGGCAAGAGATCAAGTATAAAGCAAGAGAAAAACATGTCATGCCAGTTGGTGAACGTGGTTGGGATCTAACAGTACCACAGTTCTATGACATGGTCTGTGAGTTATACCCTCAACTAACACATAATGCATTTAATTTCTTTTAAAGATAGCAGTGTTTATTTGTCTTTAGCGTCTTCGCTCTTCTTTGTATACAAGAAAGCAGCCTTAACAAAAATCCACACGAATGATCTCAAGAAACCTTCTACAAAAGAAGGCACGAAACATGCAGCAAACTCCCACATGGTTACACCGAAAACGGCTTCTGAAAATGGTGCTCCTAACTTTAGTCGTAAAAGAGCTGCACTTTCACCACACAAAGGTGAATACGATGGTCTTTGTTTTCGTTTCTTCTCGAATAGCGAGGTGATGTATGCAAATATCTCCAGCAGACAACAGAGAGCCACGGTAACATGGAATCCTTGATACAATGAGAGGGGAGAGTAGTAAAGTTCATATGGTTCTCCCTTTTGTGTTGCTGCTGCAATTAGAATGCGAACGACTAACATCCTGAGAGGATGCAGAAGCATTGTTGCAAAGATGACGTACAATACGCTAAATCCAATGTGTCGTCTTCTTCTAAGTTTTATCATAGATGAAATGTAGTATAACTGAGCAAGTACTAGCTGTGTGACAAACAATACTAGTGTTGTTCGTGAAAACCAAAGCTCTTCATAGTTAAACACGATTTCTTCTGTTGGTTCTTTCGCACAGTGAGCTAAAATGTACGCTTCCAACGGTGACACAGTAATGGCGATGGTAACATGCAACAACTTTGTTAGTTGGTCTCGTAACATGATTTGAATGTCAACAGTCACGCTGATTACAAAACGATTTATTTCTTCACAAAAAAGTGTTTTCTATAGAACATTAACTCTCTTATGCTCTCATAAATATCCATTCTCGCTCGATGTGTTCCCAATTTTGTCGGTTGTCTCACATGTAAATCGCTCCTCCATCGTTTACACAATTCATTCACAGATGAAACATCAATCACACGGTAGTGAAAGCAACTATTTAAAAATGGCATGTGTTGCGCTAAAAACATCTTATCTACATAAACACTGTTACCAGCCAAACATGTCCTTCCAACATGACAAAAACGTTTTGTGAATTTTGCCAATTCAAGTTCGGCATCTTGGATTGTCGTTTTACTTTCTCTCACGCGTTGAGTAAGACCTGATCGTTCGTGATTTATACGACACCATTCGTTAAATTCGGATATTGTTTGCTCTGATTGATTTATCGTAAGTGTTTCGTGCTCTGCGACTAGATTTAAATTTCCATCTGTAATGACCATGGCTATTTCTAGAATTGTATTTTTGACAGGGTCTAAACCACTCATTTCCATATCTATCCACGCGATATTGTCATTGCCTGAGAGATCTATTTTCTCTACGCCAGATGCTGGTTTGGAGCGCGGTGAAGTTCTGTGTGAGTATGGAATTTCACTCGCCATACGAAAATATGAGTCTGTGAACATGGGTTCTTCTACGCTCCGTATTGCTGTTACTATTTGCGATTCGGCTTGCTTAATTGCGTTTTGAATTGTTGAGTCGCGAGCAAATGGTGAAGCTACATCACCAACACGAGTGTTACCGCGGTACATGAAGTTTTGTGTGAAGGTTCATTGTAATTTTTGCTTCTTTATTTTGAAACAGAAAATGCACCCTTTGCGAAAGTTATGGGAGTATCGACTGTAACGTGCACGCTTTCCCCTCTTTTCGAATAACAATAAGCTCATCTCCAGCAATCAGCGAAATGATAACACTGCGCTCATCGTACTCCACATTGAACACATTTTTCCTAAATTTCAATCCATGTAGTTTTGTGTACTCTATTCCCTTGGCCAGTACCGGGTTAAACTCCAATTTTTCTTTTTCAATTCTCAATCCTCCATATCCATTTACGTACGCTTGCAAAAACGCTCCAGCTCCCGTAATAAAGTTCACAGCTCCAAACGTTGGTGTTTCTGTCCACACAAAGAATGGTTGTTTTACATACAATTTGTAACTCTTAAAAGATCAAACTTTCTTCTGTTTCTTTTCCCTGTAGCTCTAATAAGCCAATACTAAACATTCCCCATGTAATGGCAGCAGAACCTGGATCCGTTACGGATTTATAAAAGTTTAAATCTGCTAAACGACTTTCTGGAGTGAGTTTGTTCCACTTGAATGGGTAACCTAATAAAACAACATCTGCTTGCTTGACTGTCCTACCATTATGCTGCAAACTCGAACGATAGTTGCGCGATCGCATTTGTAAAGATAGGGTTGTCGACATGCATATTCATCTGGAGGTATGACACCTTTATACCCCATTTTCCATCACCACGTTTGATCAGAAATTACAATGGTATTGTAAGGACGCAATACGAGACATAATTTAGAATCACTAAACCATGCAGGATAGATCACTGTTACAGTGACTTGTTTCGACGTTGATAATTCTGGTACTTTGGTTTTACCAGAAATAGCTCTTGTTTCCGATGGTGTGGATGTGTTAACGTTGTGGAAATGAAAATCAGGCGACGATCCAGCACCCTGCGTTAAACACGTGTACGTTGGTGTAGAACATAAAAGTTCAATTTCGTGGACCAGTAAATTCTTATGTCTTCGATGCGCGTACCATCGTTGCTCTACAGTTGCGTTTCCGACAAATGATCCTCTAAAATAGATTCCTCTTTCGATATCGATAGCAGCTACGATAGAAGATGCATTTTCCACATGAATGTTTACGTGTGCAGGAACTTTTGCTCGATGGGAAGTATCATGTTCTGCTATTGCAAGTCCATTAAAAACACCTCCAATGTAGAAATAATTCGCGTTGGTCAAGTAGCCAATATGTCCATTTCCAACATATGTTTACATTATTAGTTTAATATTAAATAAGTTGCCAGCATATCGTTTTCTGGTTCTTTGTCAGTGTAGAGCATCTGTGCATTATTTATCCGCGATTTCCACTCTGCAGGTGGGCTGTACATGCAACTAGCACGACTGCAACTCCAAGTAGAACGACTATCCTTGCGTTCGTGTACGTTGTTTCCAGAGTCTTTACATTGAGTCAACTGAGAAACTACACAGTAGCTTCCTATTTATTGACTAACGATGTGAATATAATCTACACTTCCAAAGAGTAGAATAGAACCTAGTACTTTTCGTTCATCTATGCAGATGTTGTAGGGGATCTTCTGTCGGATAATCCACGTACTTCAACATTTACGTGTAGCGTCGTTTCGTCATCTGCGTTCTCGCTGAGTATAAATGGAAAACTGGTGCATTCCTTATTCTTTAGAGTTTTAAGGTTTGGTGTTCTGCATATACCGAAACTAGGTTTTGTTTTTAGCGCGGTATCCTTTAGTTCGAATTGTATGAAGCACAAATCGGCCATATCTTCGCGTACCAATGAAAGAATTATTCTTTCATCCCACTGTGGATGATTCGCCGTTGACCCGTGAGCTACAGCCGTTTGTAGGGATTGTGTACAACGATATCTATCAGCAGAACCTGTTAATATGGTAAATACGTATGCGGGAGTATAGGACATACCACAAAAGATTTTTATACCAACCACGAGTCCTACCACTCCGTTAATTTCGGATAAATCTACATCCCTAGCATATTTTACATGAATAACAACACATTTATCACGAGGCGTATCATTTTGCTCCTGTAAGAGCTTCATTCTTCTTGGCGTCAAAATTACAGTCAAGTCAACATCACTCGCATCAGAGGCTGAATTCAATGTATCTTTGAAGTGCAACCTCTTCATGTTAAACGCCATGTCTGTGGCAAACGATTTGTATTATTGTAAGTGCGACGAGTGTCACACGTCAAACTTTTTGATTGATAAGTAACTAATTTGTCGCAATCTGACGTTGATACGTCAAGT
>JAESGV010000948.1_pt1 | contig 12518 bp, 5 predicted proteins | sample 9269781 | NCBI WGS metagenome assembly JAESGV01 (sample SAMN15741586, study PRJNA653496) | algae metagenome | isolation source: Tildeniella torsiva UHER 1998/13D and co-occurring heterotrophs from... | place: Slovakia: Slovak Paradise National Park, Hrabusice, Kosice Region | collected 2000-01-01 | reverse complement strand
TAGAAGAGGACATGCGTGTGAAAACAAACCACTTGGAAGACTTTATTAAAGACTTGAAAAAGAAACTCGAAAAAGTCGAAAAGGATGGCGAAGAGTGGAGTAGATTGTTAGATCAAAACGATGCAATCATTGCCGAGTTACGCGCGGACGTCGAAAAACGAGATAATGAAATTCGAAGACTGAAATCTACCAAGACGAAAACTGGACCTACTACGGAGCAAATACAACAGCTGAAAAAAGAGTTGGAAGAAGCACAGGCGAAGCAAGATAAATTATCTGACGAGAAACGAAGCGTAGAGAAAGAAATGCGACAACAACGTACTAAACACATGAATGAAAACACAAAACTAAACAGACAACTCGAAGATATTGACAAAGAAAATCGTTCACTCAAAAATCAACTCGAAGAACTACGCGCGAAACGAGATGACAGTCGCACTAGGAATGAACTCGAAAACGTGTTAAATGAACTAGACAAGCAACGTCGCGTGAACGCAGAAATGCAAGAGCAATTGGAAAACGATCACAGACGTTTCGAGGAAATACGTGATTTTGAATCTAGACTAAAAGAGAAGCAGAATCTCATTAGCTCTCAAACAAAAGAAATTGCAGAACTCAAATCGACGATTCTAAAGCTAGAGTTAGAAGAGCAAGAACAAGAGAATACTCTTAATCGTATGAGATCTGATGCAGAAGCGTTAGCAGGAGAGTTAGTCGATTTAGAGTCTCTAATTCTAGAAAAGAAGAACTTACTCGTAATTCGACCTCCATTGTCGCCTACATCGTCAGTTACCGCGTTATCGCCCTCTCCGCGAGGAAAAGAATCTGGTATGCGAAAGAATTTGCGAATTACAAAAACAGCGAAAACCAATTTGAAGATCCTACTCGACGTTTGTTTAGAAAAGATGCGAGAAGTTCCTCATTTGAAAGATAAATTACAAAGAGAACAGAATGAAGCAGACATGCTTCGATCAAGTAATTCTGATTTAGAACAAGCCTTAAAGAATGCTAATCGTCGTTCTCGTGATCATTTGGAGAATTCAATGATTGCTCAGGAGGAGACAATTACGACACTAAATGATGAAGTATCAGAGTTGCGTCGTATTGTTACGAACAACGAATCAACAATCAATTCACTTACAGAAGATGCACAACAGTTAGATTTGGAAGTGAAACAGTTGACTAATGAGAACATGCGATTGAAGAACGCTGAAGAGTTATCTAGGAGTCCATCTAATGAGCTTCGGAACATAAAACGACTGTTACGAGAAGAAAAGGAACAAAGAGCACAATTACAGTTGGAACTTGACGATGCACAAGCCTCGTTAGACTCTAGTGTTAATTTGGCAACAAATCTGAGAGACAAGACAGAGAGACAAGCGGCAGAGATTCGGAAACTCAACCAAGACCTTGATTCACTGAAACGAGAATATAACATTGCACAAGATCGTTCAGACTCTTTACTGAACGAGTTACAAAGTGAAATGAACAAGCGAGGCAAGTCAAAATCGATAGAGGATGATAGAGCGTCATTATTACATGACAACGAAATCCTAAACTCGCAAATTGCAGCGCTAAAGCAGAGATTGCAAGAGCAAAAGGCAAATATAGATTCGTTGAACGAGTACAAAGAGCTGTACGAGGCAAATGAGGCGGCACTATCTATTATGCGTGATGACGTCGAGAAGTCAAGTAGAGAAGCAAAACGATTGGCAACAGAAAATCATAGACTCATTTTAACAAATACAAATCTTTCAGACGAGTTGGAAGAGATTCGCCGGACTAATGAAGCATACGTCAACAAGTTACGAGAATCAGAGTCAAACAAGAGGCAAAATGCACTCAATGACCTAACCAAACAAGTAAACGAATTGCGAGAAAGTAATGAGGTGCTTCACCACTCGAGAAGAAGTATGGAAGAACAGAATCTTAGTATGGAACGAGAGCTAGGTGTAACAAGTAAACTCTTGAAAGAGGAAAAGGAGCGTAATAATGCACTAGAGAGAGTCATTGAAGAACTGCACTCTAATACTCGTTCACTTGAAGAGCAACTTGTGTCACTGGGTCGAGAAGTAAACAACCAGAAACGATTCGTTCGCGAAGAAAAAGAGAGAACAGATGTTGCTCGTTCGGAAATGATGGAACAGCAAAAACTATTAGAAAATAACGAAACCATGATCCGAATGTTCCGAGATGATGTAACCAATTTGGAAAAAGATGTAAAGAATTTACGTCGAGAGAATCATCAGCTGAAACTAAATGAAGATTCACTACGGCAAGAATTACAGACAATAGATCAAGAATATAATCAGTTGCGAGCAGAAAGAGATCAAATTAATGAAAAGTTTTCAATAACAACGGATGAAGCGAATAGTAATCGTAGTTTATTACTAAAAAAGTTGGAAGATAGGCAGAAACAATTCGATACAGCGTCACAAGACGTCTCACGATTAAAGATGGAGAACTCTAAACTAGAGCGAGAGATAGAAGCGTTAGAGATGCAACTAGAGCAAAATGCAGCTGCGGCATCGAATTTACAATCTCAAAATCTTCAATTGAGGAAAGAAATGGATGAACTCCGACGAAATCAGTACAATCAAGATGAGCGACAAAATCATTTGGATGAACTTGATCGTCGCGCCGATCGCATCGCAAATCTTAATCGCATAATAGACGCTGCATCAAATGATGTTAGCAAGATTTATGAAGAGTATGCGAGATCGTTTGGTTCAAAAGAGAATGCAGTAGATCATTTACCACTACTACAAACTTCCAAACAGAGTCTTGTAGAAGGTGCCGATGACGATTCACGCAAGTCAAGAAGTACAATACATCAACGATTGCGTGCTTTGCAACAGAGCACAGCAAATGCCGAGCGAGCTATTATGCAGCATTTGGATACTGTTGATCAGTGCAATGTTACAATTGATAGCTTGAGGAATGAAAACACTCGCTTGTCTAAAGAAAAATCTGCTTTTTCAGGAGAGTTTGAGCAGCTATCTGCAAATCTTGCTCGAGCAAGAGAACAGTTACAGGATTTGGAATACACGCTTCGTGAGTTGCAGCAAGAAAATCAAATACAACGAGAAGATATTGCAAGTTTGAAAAACGCACAGAACAAGTATAGACGAGAAGCTGAAACAGCTGCCGATGCAGCAGCGAGAGAAAGAGATAACCATGAAGATGAGTTGCGTCGATTGTCGTCTGCTATTCACTCTATCATGTCTCAATTGCAACAATTCAAATCTACTGCATTGGACAAGCTTGTTCGACAAGCACTGCGCATCAAACAATTAGAAACAAGTGCACAAAAGTTATACCGCGTTCTAAAAGATCACATAAACAGTTTGGCACCAGAACACGATAAACAAAAACTCACATTGCAATGGGCTGCTATTGGCATCGATGAATGGAAAGAGAAAATTGTACGAGACCTCAAGAAGCAAATTCAAGAGTACATGAACTTGAATCGTGATTTAGATTCAGAATTATTACAAAGTCGAGAAAATGTTTCACATTTGCATGAACATAACAATTCACTAAGGCAAGAGTGTCGTGAGAAAGATCAGTTAATTGCGAGACAAAAAGCTGACTCACACAAACTTGCAGATGAGAATAGACAATTAATTTCACAATTGGATGTATTAGAAGGTGCTGCCGAAGCAAATGTAAAAGAGTCCGAGAGAATGAATAGAATCATTGCGAAACTCACAGAAACACAAAAGAGTTTAGAAGCGACAATACAACAGCAACTAGTAGAAAACACAGCACTCACGGATAAGATATCTGATTTGCAGCGTGAGATTTTGAACGCTCAAGAGCGTGGATCGAGCAACACAGGTGAACTCCGCGAAGAGAAACGTAGGAATCACGTTTTGCAAAAAGATTTGTCAAAACTTCGGGAAGAAAACGAACTTATTCGTAGTGATTTGGAAAACATGCAAAACAATGCTCAAGTGCAAAAGAAAGACGCCGCAAAGAGTGTCAAAGAGAAGCAGGATATCATACTCGATCAACAACGAGAGCTTGCTCATTTAAAATCAGAATTATCACGGTTCGAAGATAACAATGAAGAAGTACGACGAGTCTATGACAGTTTAGTCTTTGACGTTGACCAAATCGCCAAAGAAGTTTCAAACCTTCACAACGTCATTGATTTACTGAAAGGACTACCGGAACGTTCACCCACACGAAGTGTAGATTCTTCATTTGATACAAATAGAATACTATCACTATCCAAAGACAATGTTAAAGGTTTGCGTAGAGGTGTAAAGATTTTAGAAGCAGCTTTAGAAGATTTGAAAGTTTTGTACCGGGAAGAGTGTGACGGTTTGAACTTGGAGAACAAACTTGTACATCAGAAACTCGAACAAGCGAAACAATCTATTGCGAGATTAGAGCAACAATTAGCTGATAAGGATTTACAAATTAGTTCTATCAGTGCACAGTTGAATGAATTGAGTGATGTCAATCGAGAAAACCATGAATTGAGAGTGGCAGCTGATACAACTCGAAAAGATGTTGCTGCAGCGCGATCGGCAGCATCAGAGGCGCTGCGTGAGAGAGATGCCGCAGAAGAGTCACTAAAAGATGTTGAAGCAAGGTTACTTGAAAGGATAGACGAACTAGGACTCGGTCAAGCACTATTGCAACAAAAACTAGATCAAGAGAAGCGTAAGAACAATCAACTTAATGAATTGTTCGAAGAAAGCAAAGCACGAGAGATTGACTTGGAAAGGCAAATGTTGGAAATGTCTGATACCTCAATTCAAGCCGATTCAAGTCATGAACAAGCCATAAAACGTTTGAGCGACGCACTAGAGCGAAAAGAAAGAGAATTAATCAATACGGAAAATCTATTGGAAGAATCTAGAAAAGATTCTGATTCTCTGCGTGCTCTTGTCAACAAGGAACAAAAACGAGCAGAAGAGTTGGCAACAAAGGCAAAAGAAGACCGAGATCATTACTTGTCAGAAAAACTTGCCAATGAACGACTATTAGCCGATCGACAAGATTTAGAAACACAATTGTTTGATGCACAAGCAAGAGAACGCGCTGCGGCCGAACAACGACAAAAAGAGAAACAACATCAAGAAAAATCTCTTCGTGATGAAAAAGAAAAAGTTAGAACATTGGCACAAGAACGAGAAGATATGATTCGAAGAATTGAGGAAGACGATTTGTTGATTCGATCCTTAAAAGAAGATGTAGGACGACTTGGACATGATAACAAACGACTCGCAGGAGAGAATAATCAATTGAAAAATAATTCCATTTTGGCGATAGACGAAGTAGAAGATTTAAAAATCAGAAATGGCGACTTGAAGAGAAAATTAAATGAAAGTGAGGCAAAAGTGAACAAACTATCAACAGCGTTGCATGAAGCGCAAGTGCAACATGAAGAAGATCGTAGGAACGCAGAAAAAGTTGCCATGGAACGAGAAGAAGCGATTCACGCATCTCATGAAACTGCAGCAAATGAACAATTACGTATTATGGACAGAGATTTGGCAGCGCAAAAGAAACTATTAAAAGAAGCTAATGATCGAAGCAAATCGTTAGAAGATGAATTGAATCACTTGAGTAATCTCGCACAAGAACAAGAAGTGCTGATTAAACAGGTACAAACAGAGAAAGATCGAACGTTGAATGACTATAAACGCGCAGATGCCGAATTGAAACAAAATCGATCACAGATTGAAGCATCAGCGTTGACGATTGAACAATTACGCCAAGATGTTTCCAATTTGGAAGACCGTTCACGAAAGTTGGAAAATGCGAATGCAAAACTGAAAACACAACTCAATTCTGCTGATATTCGAAACGAAGAGAATGATATGCTACTAAAAGAAGCAGAAGCAGATCGTGTGCGTATACGTTCCTTGCAGGACGAACTCGCAGATCAAGACAGAAAAATTGCAGACCTAAAACGTGGCATTAAACTCCAAGAAGATAAAAACGCAGAGTTGAACTCGATTCTAGAAGAAAACGTAATTCATGATCAACAACGCGAAGAACGTATAAAAACACTAGAACATGCACGTAGTCAAGAAACAGGAGCAGCTGCAGTTCATCAACGAGAAATTGAACGATTGATCGGAGAAAATAAGTTATTAATAGATGATAATCATAGACTCGAACAAGATGCAGCTACGATCGATGATACACTACGAAAAGTACGACATGAAGCAGATCAATTACGAGACCAGAACGAAGAACTAAGAAAAGAAATTGAATTTTTGGATGCAGATAGTTTGAATTTGGAAGAAACTGTACGCGTGTTACGAGAAGAGAATGAAAAATTAAAACGATTGGAGAATGATATTAGTAACGCTAGTATTAGAGATCGAGAGTTATCAGATCAGTTAGACGAAACGCTAACAGAGTTACGAGAGGCGAAACGAAAGATTGATGATTTATCGAAAAAGAACACCAGTTTGCAGCAAGCAATGATTGATGAAAATCGAGATCGTGAAAATGCTATTTCCAATCTAGAAAAACGACTGAATAATCTAACGCAAGAGAATAACAATTTACAAGTCGCATTGGAAAATGAAAAACGAACAGAAAAGCCATCGTTAACTATGGTTACCGAATTACAAGATAAGAAACGAGAGTTGGCTGACATCAAACAAGGAATACTACGCGACAAAGAATTACTGATGCAACAAGCAGATGTATTCGCGACTGATTTACAAAAGATGAAGAATTCTTTACGAGAAACAAAGAATGAACTGAAGAGTGTTTCTGATATTAATGACAAGTACTCACGATACCATGAAGAAGCAGAAATAATGAAATCAGAATTTACTGCTCAATTCGAAAAGAACAGAGACACCATTACCCATTTGAGAGGTGAAATTGACTCGATAAAGAAGGTTATTGATAGAAGAGGAACGATTGAAGAAGTAGCAGTAATTATTAGAAATGCAACAGCAGATGAATTTGCAGATACATCAATGCGTAGGAGTATTAGAAGTGTTGCGAGGTCTACTGTTATACCACAAGGATTTACAAGTGCACTAAATAACGCAATAGAATCTGGAAGTAAATATGATAGTGATTTGTTAGATGACTACCTACGGTCAAATGGAGAAGAGCATCGAAGAAATCTTATGGATGACGATAACATTTCTACAATTTCGTCATCTGGAAGAAAAGGTGGAAAACCACGGAGAACTGGGAATAGATCTTCCCTCACATCTATCAAATCAGATGTTCCATAGTGACACTAAAATTATAATTTAAACAAGCAACATAGTTTTTAAATTAGAACCTTCTTTTACATTCAAGCAAATGGCAAACAAACACAAAAGACCAAAAGGCTACAAACTCACCAGTGACGAAGCGTTTGTGGAAGAATTAGAGAAGCACTTTTCGAAAATATCACTCGAACCAGACAGCCCGATAATACCAATGGTTATATTTAACAACAAAAAGGGCTTATTGACTGCTGACGCACTTATTTATTATGATGGGAAATACTATCGATCTGTTACAAGCTTTGCGCGAGCGGTTGTAGGTAGGGATATCACGGGGCAGGAGCGAAATTCTGTTCTATTTACATTCAAAGAAAAGGATGAAATTCGTTGGGGTGACAAATGCACCATTAAACCTAATGCAAGACTTTTAAAGATGTATGAAGAACTAACTGCTTAGTTCCACAAGAAAGTTAGATTTCGTACCACATGTAATCTGCGATTTGTTAAGGTGCGGTTTTTTATTCTAGTACATACCATCTAGCTACTCTTTTCCTGTCAAACTCGTATCGATGAACGACTTTCTCAAGCCTAGTATCATACACTATGATATGATCAGGGCCTGGCCATGCAACTATACCAGGTTCAATTTGGTGCATTGCACCACGCCAAAATGTTGTCAATTTATTTCCTGTACCAAGATCTACCTCTTTTTCCGTTTTAATATCTCGTAAAATGTTACCATAAATACCAAATATTGTTTCACAACCACTAAACATGGTAGCTCTTTCAATTCCTGGAAAAGTAAGCAATGTTAGCTTATTGGTTTGCAAATCCCAAAGATGTACAGATGTACCGATTTCATCTTGTAGTAGCATTATTCCTGGTTGGTATTCCCACACTCTACGCCACGTATTTCCTGTGCTTTGTTGCTCAAGTTTAAAATTTTTCCAAACTTTTGCTTGTGTACCACCGGAGACGAGGCGACCATCAAATGTTTCTGCAATGCATTTACAGTTTTCTGCTTCTAGTACGTGCTCGATTCTCCAATTCGTATTGAACACAAGAACACTGTACTGCGTTCCCATGGCTACCCAACCATTTGACAATTGTATTAAACAATTGGGAGAATCATGTTCTTTTTTGTTGCTCGAGGTCTTTAGTGGGATTTTTCTCATGGTTTCTTTGTACACGTAAAAGTTGGGTGTTGTTGTCAAAACGACTAGAGTTCCATCGCGTAATTGCGAGACTTCTGTTATTCCCAGTGTGGTCTCGTTGCATAGTTTCATGTCATCAATTAGACCTTCGCATAATATTGTTTTCGTAATTGTCTGTGTAAAGACGTTAAGGAGGATTACGTTATCTCTCAGTTTATCTTCTCTAGCGATTGCGACTACGTTGCCTCTCCATACACGCTTCTTCTTAGTTATTACTAAGCGTAGATATTTTCCAAGCGTTTCGATGTCTAACGTTAGGTTGTTGTGGTCTGCGAACAAGAACGAAACAGTGTCACTTTTCATTTGTTTGAATTGTAATGCAACACTTTATTATCTTGGCGTCACCACGACAGCAAAACTCTTCTCTGGATGATTTACAGCGTTATGCTCCTTGTTGAACGATAGTTTATATCCTTTCTCCAACGATATCGAGAAACGTTGCAGCAAACGAACCAAGAATATCTTTTGTTCCAACAGAGAAAAGTTATTTCCAACACAAACTCGTTGACCAGCTGAGAATGGAATATATGCAAACTTGTGGATTGATTTTGCTTCTTCTCCTTGCCAACGTTCCGGTCTAAACTCTTCAACTGTTGGGCCATACACTTTCTCTGAATGATGTAAACTATACGTGTCCATGGTGATCATAGTTCCCTTTGGAACAAAATAACCACACAACTCAGTATCTTTTGCTGCCATCTTCATAGGAATAGCAGCAACACTTGGGTACAAACGCATATACTCTTTGATCACACAACTCAAGTACTCCATAGCATTGATTTGCTCATACGTTGGATTTTCTTTCATACCAATGACTTGTTCGATTTCTTCAACGATTTTATCTTGCACTCGTTGATCTTTGGCAATTGTGTAAAATGCAAAACCAAGAGCGCTGGCTGTTGTTTCATGTCCTGCGACAAAAAAGACAGAACAGTTATCACGAAGAATTTTGTTATCAAAAACACCTTCTGACTCTATCATCATGTCTAGTAACGTTTTTGCTTTTTCTGGATCTTCTTTGCGATTTCGCGCTTCATCGATTAATTTGTAAATCATATCGTCATAGTGTTTCAAGTGATGTTCCATTTGTCTGTTGTATTGCGTTGGTAATGTGTTGAGGAATGGGAAAATCATTCTTTGTACTTGTTGAATGGCTTCCAGCAGAAAGTCGTAACTCTCGACAATGTGAGACAAGTTTCCGTTGATTGCATCAAAGTCGATTCCGAATACTGCACTACCAAGTGCGTCAATAGTAAAGTTGGTCATTTCCGGCATAACTGCAATGGAGGTTGAACCATTGTTCTTGTTGACAATACTCGCCCATCTGTCCATTAACTTGTTCGTGAGGTTGAGAAAGAGTGGATAGAAAATTTCAACGTTGTAGAATGCGGGGTTAACAACATGTCTTTGTGCTTTCCAGTCATGACCTTCGGTGAAGACAATGTTTTTGCCGATAAATTTTGCTAATAGCGAGCTTGGATTTTGATTGATCATTATTGGATGTTTTGGGAACGTTGTAGTGTCCAGTACAATTTTTTTGATTGCATCTGGGTCTACAACCTTCAACTGAGTATAAGGGCCCAAAAATGTTTGGTAAATTCCATCTTCATAGCCGTACTGCAAGTATTCTGCGAACATGGCATGCGAGCGTGACTCTTTGGGCTTTTTGAAAATGTTAAAGAGCGAAAGCGCTCCAGTGCCGTTCATATGATGTTTTCCTGACCCTTTTAAGCGATAAAACTTTTGTGGCACTCTCGCAGCACGTACGAACACGAATGCTACAAGTAACACAATCGCGAGAATAATAAGCAGCGCTAACATTGTTTGCAAGTTGTTGGTCGTTTTGGTGGCTCCGCTTCATACTAACACCGCACGAGCGGATTCTTACAATAACTGTAAAAATGTGTTTATATTCTTGGCGTTATCACAATAGCAAAACTCTTCTCTGGATGATTTACAGCAATATGTTCCTTGTTGAACGATAGTTTATATCCTTTCTCCAACGATATCGAGAAACGTTGCAGCAAACGAACCAAGAATATCTTTTGTTCCAACAGAGAAAAGTTATTTCCAACACAAACTCGTTGACCAGCTGAGAATGGAATATATGCAAACTTGTGAATCGATTTTGCTTCTTCTCCTTGCCAGCGTTCCGGTCTGAACTCTTCAGCAGTTGGACCATATACTTTGTCTGAATGATGTAAACTATACGTGTCCATGGTGATCATAGTTCCCTTTGGAATAAAGTAACCACACAGCTCAGTATCTTTTGATGCCATCTTCATAGGAATGGAACCAATACTTGGGTACAAACGCATATATTCTTTGATCACACAACTCAAGTACTCCATAGCATTGATTTGCTCATACGTTGGGGATTCTTTCATACCAATGACTTGTTCGATTTCTTCAACAAGTTTATCTTGTACTCGTTGATCTTTGGCAATTGTATAGAGTGCGAAACCAAGAGCGCTGGCTGTTGTTTCATGTCCTGCGACGAAAAAGACGGAGCAGTTATCACGAAGAATTTTGTTGTCAAAAACACCTTCTTCTGATTGAATCATCATATCTAGTAGTGTTTTTGCTTTTTCTGGATCTTCTTTCCGACTGCGCGCTTCATCGATTAATTTGTAAATCATATCATCATATTGTTTCAAATGATGTTCCATCTGCCTGTTGTATTCTGTTGGTAGTTTGTTGATGAACGGGAAAACCAATCGTGATACTTGCTGAATGGCACCCATTAAAAAGTCGTAACTCTCGACAATGTGAGACAAGTTTCCGTTGATTGCATCAAAGTCGATTCCGAATACAGCACTACCAAGCGCGTCAATGGTAAAGTTTGTCATTTCCGGCATAACTGCAATGGAAGTTGAACCATTGTTCTTGTCGACAATATTTGCCCATCTATCCATCAACTTGTTTGTGAGGTCGAAAAAGAGTGGATAGAAAATTTCAATGTTGTAGAATGCAGGATTGACAACGTGTCTTTGCGATTTCCAATCATGACCTTCGGTGAAGACAATGTTTTTACCTTGGAACTTGGCGAGTAGCGAACTTGGATGTTGATTGATCAACATTGGGTGTTTTGGGAACGTTGTAGTATCTAGCACAATTTTTTTGATTGCATCTGGGTCTGCAACTTTCACTTGAGTAAATGGACCCATAAATGTTTGGTAAATTCCATCTTCATAGCCATACGTCATGTATTCTTCGAACATGTCATGCGAGCGTGACTCTTTTACAGATTTGAAAAACATGTTAAACATCGAAAGCGCTCCAGTGCCGTTCATGTGCTGTTTTCCTGACCCTTTTACACGATAAAACTTGTGTGACGCTCTTGCAGCACGTACGAACACGTATGCTACAAGTAACACAAGCGCGAGAGCAGCGATAAGCACTGGTAACATGTCGTAATTGTTGCGAAAGTTGTGGTTTGGTTTTGGTGAATCCGCTTTTCTTTTTCCGCATGGAGCGGATTCTTACAAAGTATGGTATAATAACTGTGGTAATATGTAGCGCCTTGTTAGATCATTCTACTTAAGTTCGAAGTCTAATAAGTAGGCATTAGTAAAATCTGTTACGTATTTTACTGTCAATTGGCAAGGGCTGTTGCCAAGCCGTGACGGATTCTACATTATAACCAAGTTCTAACAAGACAGAAACACACAAAGGTGGAACACCTTCTGGTACTCTGCTGTTTTCTTCTCAGTTTACCGGATTTCTTTCATTAAAAATAGCAAAACAATGGTGTTACGTTTGAGAGTAAGAACACCGGACAATGCAATGCTCCAAATCACAGAACTCAATGGTACATCGACACTAGGCGAGTTGCAACAGTTACTCGCCACGAAATCTAAAATATCAGCAAACCAACAAGAGCGTACGTACGATGACCTGTGCTAATATTGTAGTGCTATTTGGATTTCCTCCCAAACCACTCGATACTACAAATCAAAATGCAACTTTAGCTTCACTTAAAGTACAAAATGGAGAACAGTTCATATTGAAAAAATCGGGACAACAAACGGGTATTATAAAAGGTGTCAGTAACGGTCCATACGTTCCCATATCAACAAAAGGGCATTTTGTTAGACGGAAA
>JAESGV010000947.1_pt1 | contig 12527 bp, 8 predicted proteins | sample 9269781 | NCBI WGS metagenome assembly JAESGV01 (sample SAMN15741586, study PRJNA653496) | algae metagenome | isolation source: Tildeniella torsiva UHER 1998/13D and co-occurring heterotrophs from... | place: Slovakia: Slovak Paradise National Park, Hrabusice, Kosice Region | collected 2000-01-01 | reverse complement strand
AGATCAAATTATCGTATTCCTTATAAAAGTACAATTGTGTTGGTACGCCTGGTCTAATCTGTAAAAATATGGTTAGAAAAGGTTCCAAATAATTTACTTTTTCGAATCTAAAGAAAAATTCTGTCTTTTTTCTATTTGAAGTAGAGTATTAGCATTTGTGAGTAGTGACCGTACTTTTTTGCTTCTTTAGATATTTTTTCTGAGGATCGTTGCTTAATAGTGTCTGTATTCGTAGCATTTTGTGTTGTCACTTGTTGCGGTGGCAGTACAATTTTTAGTCCTACCATCCACCGTTCTGGATTCAATAAACTATCTGTTAACCACATGACCATGAATATAGACCCCACGCAGAAGCCGAGGTCGAGAGTAAGAAGAGACATGCTTCTATGTTCTCTATTTGACCTTTGTCAACCTGATGACACGCAAACAAAACTTTTAGATTGACAAGGAGCTACAATGACCTAAGCGGGTATTCTATTGCAGAACGAATCTTACAGCTGAAACCATTTTTTAATTGCAATTACTACACTGATTGTTCTCAATATAAAATTACGGATCTTGCTACGAGCGTAACTCTCATTACTAATCATGTGACATGACTGTAGAGAATCTTCTACTCGCTTGAATCCTCTTTTCAACATGGTTGTTTCATACTCATGTAGCGCTTCAATCAACTCTTTCTCACCATGCTTGACAGCCACAATCGCTTTCACGAGATCACGAGCATCTTCCAACGCTGTGTTTGCTCCAATTCCACGGAATGGTGTCATACTATGGATACTATCTCCTAATAACGTAATGTTGGTCGTCTCCCACTGTGGAATAGGAACTGATGTTTGAACGTCGAGTAGGTAGATCGTATCTGGATCTGTTTCGAGTACCAAGTTGTGTAATTTTGGATGCCAATCTGTAGTCTTCTCGATCACTTGCTTGTACAGCGATTCTCGATCTTCGTGGGCGATAAAGTGTTCTTTCTTCATAGCGTAGGCCCAGAACGTGTACGGTGAGATGTTATTGAAGAGGAGGCCTTTTTCGTGAGTAGGATCAGTTATTCCTATCGTACCAACACTGGAGTGATCGTTTTCAAACTGGTGATTCACAGTGAACAAACTTGCACCATAATCACTCAATACCATGACTGGTCCTTGTTCTAACTGTGTTGGTAATTGGCTTTGTTCATTGAATGGTACTTTCCCACAGACAGAGAATACTCCTGTTGAGACGCGTTGAGCATGAGGGAGAAATTGTTTGCGTACTGACGAGTTAGCACCATCTGCGCCTACTACTAGATCAGCAGTGTAACTGGAGCCATCTTCGCAGTGAACAGTTATCCTTCCATCGTTTGTTGTTTCGTATCGCGAGAATCGTTTGTTGAATAAGACGATATCATTCAACTCGGACAGCAGTACTTGTCTTAGAGTGATTCTACTTGCACCTTTGTGTCCGAATTTTTCGTTTGTTTTCGTGAATCCAGTAAGCTGTAATAGTGTTTCTCCGTGGCTGTTCAAAACCGTGAAAGCATCTGTTGATTTGCCGCATGTTTTGGTAAATGCATCGTACAGGTGTTCTGGAAGACAGTGGTACAGTGATTCATTCCCCTCTGGTGAAATGTGAATTCTATAACCTTGCAGTCGCTCTGACCGTGTTACATCTCGCTCAATAACCCGTACTGCGACGCCATTTTTGCGAAGACCTTGTGCTAGTGCTAGTCCACCTATGCCACCGCCTATAACTAGTACATCAAGTGGTGTTTGTGCTTTGCAACGTTTTTTGGTTGGCCACTTGTAAAAAATTTGATGCACCGAAGGGCAGCAGAGAACGCAGTTGTGAATGTTGTCATTTTTAATTTAAACAGATGGTCACTACATACGATTTATATGTTCAAGGTACTAGAGCATGTTGGCGAAATTATTCTCAATTAGGAAATGTCGCGATATCCAGTAGCGACTTTTTCGCAGCATTCCAAGTCTAACTTTCTACGGTACACATTCTGCGTTTTTCCAGTTGCTATGACTTCAAGAGCCAACGTTGCACTGTTGTAATCATGAAAAGAAAAGCTTCCACACCAGGAACAAAGTCTAAACATGCCAAGACCGATAAACTTGTTACCGAACTTATAGAGGCTCTTAAAGAGTGTGGCAGACGTCAGATGGAGAAACGCAAGCCAATTCTCGATAGAATGCTACAATTAGAGGCACTCACAGTAACGAACATCTCTACACCGTCAAGTCACACTGTTGATTACTACCAAGTAGATACAGATTTTATTGCAGAAGTAACAACAACACCAGATCCAGTTTACATGTGGTGTTCCTCGACAAGTGTCAATTTATATTCAACACAAAACAATCAAATTAATCGTGTCCAACGCACTGGACTAAACGAAGCGGAGGGTATCTATAGTGTACAAGCATGTGGCTCCGATTCTATTCTTTTTATTGTGGGCAGACCATACAACAAGTTCCTTATGGAAAGGGAAGCAACAGCAGACAGAACAACTGGTGCTGTATCCATAAAAATATACAATCACAAGACCATGAATGTAACGCACGAAATAACCTTGCGCAAAAACATACAAAAGTTGACCTATCTGAACGACAAGTACATACTAGCGGCTGGTCCAGGGGTGCTTCTGTTCTTACTAGCGGATAAGAAGATAAAAGTAGTTAAAGAAATAGACATGGCAGGTGGAGAAGCGAAATTGTACAATGCGATGATATTACCAGATGGAGGATTGTTTATAGTGACCGAGAAACAAGTGATGTTGTACTACATTAACAAGCCAACAGTGCTGCTATCCTATCAAGGCAAAAAATACTTTATGCCTACAATTGAGATGATCAGCAGAGATGAAGTTGCGTTAGTGTATTCTAAAGGATACCGAAGGCACTACTATTGTGCGTATGACTACGCCATAGATATAGTCAATTTCCATGCGATGCGAATCGTTTCTACTATTGATATTGGAATACAAAAAGGTCACTATAAAGGTGAATTGATCTGCTTGGCAAACAGCGTTGTGGGAACAGCTATGGACACTACTCTAACTGTATTTGATTTGCAAGATTTGGCTATAAAGAAGATGGAGTTTGGCACACTACATACTACCGCGAACATAGCTGAACAAAGGACAGACAAATTGGTTTGGGCGAACGAGTACCAATTTGTAGCAAAGACTTTGTGGAATTGTCATCATCTATGCTCAATACCGGTTTCAGCATTTCAGTTCAAGAAGGAGAATGAAGAGAGGATGTTACGTTGCGCTCAAAATGAACAGTTTTGCGACATTTATGTTCTCGTTTGACAGAATTGAAAAAAGTGCTAGTGGCTCGGAAGTACGAACCACTGGCACCTTTTTCTATGTTATGTTTGTTTGTTTTTATATATTTGATATTGGACGTTGAGTTTTTTGGAGCGGGATCAGCTCTAACCCGCAAGCAAGGACAACAAGAGCTACAGACGATATTCATTAATACTAGATAAGAGTCAACCTATGTACTCAAAGCAAAATTTTGTCATGTGATTATGGGTTAGATGACGCGACAAAGATTGATCGCGCAACGCTGAAAGAAATGTATTGTTGTACAAAAGATCATAGTTATTAAATACAGTCAACAAACCACAGATAGTTAGTGTTTTAATGAACGGTATGGATATCGCTTGCAAAGTTTCATCTGAACTCCCTGTCGAATTCCAAAAATTGCATAAACTTTCTTGCATTTGAAGTTGTTCCAGCCAGTCGCCTTATACATGAATAGTTCATGCCTTGATAGTTCGTAATGATAGTTATGTCGTCGAAACGCCTAAGTTTAGAAGTAAACTTACATACCATCAACCTGCAGCGGTCAATTTGTGGACAAAAAATGTTACGATCACTCACACATTTGCATCGTGTTGGCCGTACTTACGTTGTATGGAATCCAGATGCAGAAACAAAATCTCTGTTTACCAAAGCAATTTTTAATGTTTCCACTTAATATCATTTTAACATTGTTAGCCAGAAGCAGAAACTTTTCTGAGCTCTAATGGCGCTCGAATATATATTTCTAAGCACAAAAAAAATCGTTCAAAGCCAACCAACAGATGTGAACACTTTACATGCGCAAAACAAAGTGAAAAAACAAAAAACAATGCTTCGGAAAAACTAGAATTCGAAATCACCGTTTCGAATAACAATGGGCTACCGTCAGAAATGTTTAAGCTTGAGCGTATAGTTTATTAGTCATTTAACTTGCTTTAGCTCTTCCTGAACGCCTCCAACCATTTGTTGACAATGTACCATCAGTCGAAAACGTTGACGATATTGAAGAGTTTCTCAATTACAAAATCAATCTTCGAGAAGGATTACGTCGTGATATAGATTCAACAACGGCGGACAATGGTCTTTTAACCCCAGAATCTGATCTGACAGAAGCACTGGCTCTCATCTTCACCGCACAAGATGAGGCTATGTTGAGATCTCAGGCGACGAAACCACTCAGAGGAAATGTTGAACTGGCAACATACAACATGGCTAACGTATTGGTTGATCATGTTATGGATCTACCACGTGGCATTTTCAGTGTTAGGTATTGTATATACATTTGCTGACTTTTGATAGACCATTTAATTTCTCGGCAATGTTGGACAACGGGATGTTCCTTAGTAGCACCCCATATAGAACGATATTTCGCTACAGAAAAGCAGTAGCTTTCTTAGACGCTAAGAAACCAGATCACGACAGATACGACAACGCACAATCATTTGGCGAAGCACTTGCAATTGCTTTGCACAATCAAGATCGCGGCATATCAACGCAAGTACTACCACATATGCATATTCTTGGACACATGTTCACATTTTCGTTGTATCTTTTCACTCCAGATTACTTGAAAGCTGTCAAGGCTGCTACAGTCACAAAAGAAACAAAGGGTGCTCACGCTTATCACTTGGCGTGGAAAGGCAAACAACATGGATTGAATCTATGCGTCAAGAGTGAACGGATATTGGCTTTTCAATGTTTGGTAGCGGTAAGCAAGTACCTTCAGAATCCCACCTCTGATGCGTTCCCTCATTTGAAAAACATTTTGAATAATATTGGAGAATGATATTCTTTTTTTAAATTGTTCATTTGAAACTACATTTAGTACGATTTGTTTCCTGTTGGTCTCGTCGACAAATCAGTTTTGCATAAGCTAGATAGTTTGTCAATTTTAATAATTTAAGTATCGCCAAAAAGCAAAGTGTTTAAACCTCGCACAACTTGACCTCTCTTTTCTTGCACCTTTTTTATCGCTAAAATTGTACCTGCTACATAGGGAGCTGCAGATGATCCAGCATCGTGTCTAATAGTAAGTCGCTCATCAGGCAAGCCAAATAAGCTTTCACATGCGATAATGTATGATGGCAAGCGGATAGAATGCACTTGAACACCTTTTACATTTGTTCCTCTTGCATCTTTAGCTCCATGCATATCCTCAATTTCGACTCCAATTCGTGGTTTTGATATTGTAGACAGTGTTTCCGCTAACTCTATCGCTGTACCTGATGGAGCATCTACTTTATCGAATGATGCATAATCGATGACTTCATACGTGTCAATGTATTTTGCTGCCATGATAGAGAACTGTTTTAGCAGTGAGGCGGTAAGAGAAAAGTTTCCACTGGCAATAACTCCTATGCTAGAGTTTTTTACTCTTTGTTGAATGTCATCATAATCATTTGCGTTTAATCCACTTGTCCCAACAATAACGCTAACATTTGATTCTATTGATTCGAAAATGTGTTGTTTGACTGATGATGGTTGTGTGTAATCTACTAGCACGTCTGGTTTCAAGCTTAGAGCTTCTTTGACTGTCGCGACAATTGGTACGTTTGTATTTGGTACCAAGCTTCCTGCATGTTTGCGCGAAACACCTGCCACTAGCACTAATGAAGGGTCGTTTGCAATTCCTTGTGCGAGCGCCGATCCTGTCCAACCTGAAACTCCTGCCACTACAACTCTAATAGGTGTTGTCTTGCCTTCATCGCGTGATTCAAATTGGTCTACACTATTTAATGAATGGCTATTGTTGTATGAATCTTTAAATGTAACTTTTGTTGAATACAGTCTTGTAGTTTTCAATGCTAGTGCGTGTATATATATATTTCTATACGTTACCGCGCTACCAAGATTCTTGCATTCAGCAACACTTACACTTGAACTGTAAGCTCTGCGAGAGAGTCGCGTCAACATTCTAGAAATAGTTGTTTGAGTTTCACTATAATTGTTGGCCGTATTTGGTTGACGTTGCCATGTTGCCCAATCCCTTTAAATTAACGGTAGCGTTGCGTCAATGTAAAAGCTAGCATTAAAATCGAGACACAGTCTAAAACGTATATTTATGGTTCGTTCGCTTCCATTGTTTTGTTTCTGTTTCACGTTAGACAACATTTCGTGGCTATCCAAGTAACTATGCAAGTATCGAATGTTTGCGTATGAACTTTCCTCGTTTTACAAAGTGCTGGTAAGTTGAAAATAAGAATTAGATGCATTCATATTTTTACCAGCTTCTAAGCAAACGTTGAAACACAGTAAATTGATAAGTGGCTTTAGTTACTGATGAATTTTGAATTGGGACAACATACTTGAATTGGATTTCGATTATTAGTTCCAGTTGGCCATAAAAAGAGACGTTGACAGTGGTCAGCGTAATTCGAATCACATAATTCCATGATGACCACAGAAGCGCAGACCAGTGTAGCAACTCTGAAGACCTCGTGGAACAATTATAAAAAACTAATTAAAGAGAAGCAAGATGACACAATCAACCCACTCTACGAGCCAACAGAATTAGCAGAGGATGAAGTTACAACACTAAACGAACTTCATTGTGTTGGTTTTTCACCAGACTTTGATGATGAAGTAGTGTGGCACACAAACGCACTACGAGAGGATGACAAAGACGAAGTCATGCAAAGTATGAAAACTACTACACTAGTTTCGTCCATGTTATCAGACCTCACATTCGATAATCCAGAACAGAAGTCCACAACAGGTTCTCATATTGTGGATTTTGTTTTGGCAAACAGCAACACATATTTTACTCTCAGTGATGCACTCACGTATGCAGAAGAATACTTGTTTCAACATTTAGTACCAGTACCATATCACGTATCAACTGTAACAGAGTTTTCCACGAACGTTGAGTACAGACTACTCTCCAATGATGAACCAAAATATTATTCTGGACAAATCCTCAACGTGCCTCCGAAATCGTCGTATAGAGAAGTCAAACTTCAAAACTTTGATGTTGTGCGCAATTTAGAACAAATAGTCTCGAAGATATGCACCGAGTTTGTCGACTACAAGAATAGAACAGTGGACTACACAACGTTTTCTAGGTCACCAATGTACCAAATGATTCAAGTAAGTGTAGGTTATCTGAGAACACTAGACGTTGGACAATTAAGTGAAGAAGACAAAACTATTTTATTCATACTCGCGCATAACGTAATGGTTATTCAAGCAACAATTATTAGAGGTTGCGACGAAGATGCAGAATCTAGACAACGTTTCTTGTAAGTATAATAATCAACAACTGACACTTTAGAAACCAAGACATGTACTTTATAGGCTCATACAAGTACTCACCCAATGATCTTCGATATTTACTACTAGGACAACCACAACAAATTCCAGAATACAAACATTATCTAAGACAGTACGCGATTCGAGAACCAAATATCAAAATTGCACTAGCACTTTGTAATGGCTGTACCAAAGATCCACTTCCCTTTGGAATCACAAAAGACAAGTTCAAAGAAACACTGGATGTTATTGCCTCCGATTTTATCACGCATGATTGTGAACCAGATGACGCTTCGAATCAACTTGTCGTTCATGACTTGTTCTACAAGTACAAGCATCTGCTAAAAGTCGATTTGGTTGATTTGGTACTAGAACACAACACATCGAGACAAAGTAGAGAAAAAATTAAGAGAATGAAAGATGGAGAGAAACCAATTGGAATAGACTACAGAGATTCGGTCTACACTACCAATCGACCATTTGTTGCAGATTCTCAGATAAGAATGTCAGAAGCGAACATACGAACGTTGTCGGTAACAGGTGTCGATCAAAGAATTTTCGATGCATTACTAGATTTACAAGATATTTTGCAAAACGATTGTTACCGTGACTATTTCAGTCAATTTGCAAAAATGGAATATTCAATTGAGAATGTATTGTTCTATGAACAATGTATGGAATACAGAAAAGCACCACCAAGTTCATACGCATCCATTGCGAGAAATATCTATGACACTTTCCTCAGACCAGATAGTCAATTTGAAATCAACGTTGTCTCCACGGCAATTACTGCAGTATGTGATAAACTGTTCACGCAAGAAGATAAAAAACAAGGAATGCAAGAACTCCAAACAAGAAAACACAGAAAGAGTATTGCTGTACACAACTTGACTTATGATCAACTGTTGTCAACCATGAACACACCTACTCAACTGAAACCACTGGATACCTCTGAAACATTGTCCATCGATCTATTCGAAGAACTAGAAGTCATGGCAGAACAAAGTTTATCAGATACCTACAGTCGATTCGTGCTAAGTGAGATTTACAAAACAATGATTTCTGATGTACAACAATTCCTAGATACCTTCAAAGGTTTGAGAAAAATAGGAAGTACAACACGATTACTCAGCGCACCACAAACGCCACGTGGAACATCACCAGCGCACTCACCACGTTCACCAGGTCATACACAAGTATCTAACAATACAATCGATGCAAGATTAGCACAAGAGAAACATAACAGCTAGGACAATAAAAACATTTTACCACCATGCAAAAGATTCTCTTGCTTTTCCAAGTACTGATCGAAGTCTAACAATGATCCATGAAAATGATGAAAAATCATTTCCTACAAAATAGGTAGCACGTGCGCATACCATTTGATCTACAAGTAACAATTCATTGACATCAAAATCTGGTGCCTCGAATGGATTTGCTTGATCGTTATTGATTTTCATTTGTTCAATAGTATTCTTCAATTGACTTCCCAAACTTCCGAAAATTCTTACTTCAAAGTGTTGTTGTAGTGCTTCTACTTCTGAAAAATCATTTGTGTTGGTTGACAAGAATAATTTTTTGACACCCGTCTTGGCAGAAATTTCTTTCAAAATCAATACAATTCTTTCGATGCTTGGATAACAATGTCTCAAGTCGAAACTGTTACTGGTGCAGAAGTAATGCCAATTTGGAGTACGACGATGATGTACTGCCATGTAATCTTCTCCACCAAGTCCATATTTTGGATCCTTAATGAACGCATCTACTTTTCCTGAAATGTGTGGTTTCAAACTTGAAGCAATTCTCGCCCAATATTGATCCAACAACCATGGTTCTGGTGAAAAAGCAAATTCTGTAAATAGTTGCGCAACGACCATTATATCTTCAACTTTTTTGTCTGTACTCGATTCTGTTGCCAAGTTTTGCAAGATCCTTTCTTTTGTCATTGGTCCATCAATCTCGTTAATGTGTTTTTGTACGTCTGATGCTACAGAGAACGTTGCTCCGAATTTGGAGAGCATTTCTCTTGGACCAGGTCCTGCACCTCCGTATCTTCCATCTGAGTGAATAACAGCCCAATTATTTGTGATTTGAATAGGTTCAGGAAGTCCCTTTGCTTTTCGTTTTGCCAAATATTCAGTCAATGTCATCGCGCAAGTTCCTACGTTCCATTTCGTCATGTCAAAATACTTGTCATAATCGACACCACTAACGACTGCTTTTTGTACTAATGCAGGATTGTTATGACCTTCGTAAAAGATAGGATAGGTGATAACTGTTCTGTTGAGGACTGTTCCCCACGCCATTGCTTCAATCAACGAAACTAGAGCGTTCACGAACCCTCCTTGTGTCCAATACATGAAAACGTGATCTTCTTTGTGGTCACAGGACACTGTTGGTATCTTTTTGTGATCTGCTGGGTAACTGTACGCTAGTGGTCTGCGATGAGCCATTTCAAACCAACCGTCTGGGTATCTGTTTGGTAGTGCATCACTCTTAGGAAGATCGACTTCGGAAATCATATTTATGGCCATAGTTTTTGTTGGTGGTTTCGTCTGATGTACGCTGTGTATTGGTGGTGATACGTCACCGTCTATTACATTTCTATCTTTTCCTAACCATATCCCAACTTGAAGCGTCACTAAGAGTGCAAACACTAGAGCCACAACGAAGACCAACCGAAGTCTCGTTACGAGCATGTGATGTGGATTTTAGTTGTTAGATGTTTGGCATGTCAAACGTCTCGCAAGATAATTACAAAGCAAACGGCTCAAAAAAATCAACATTCTTGTCATAAATTATTGTTTACTGCATTTCTGCGTCAGACTCTTCGTCACTGCCGTCACCTGGCAAGACATTAATCTTAATGTCAAGATCTTGATCGCATCCAACGTAAGAATCGCACATAAAGTACAATTTGAATTCGTGTTCTCCTGGTGTACTTGGTGCAATGAATTGTAGTTTGACTTTTCCTGGTTTTGTTACAGCCATTCTCTTAGTAGTCTTGATTTGATTGTTTTCAACATCACCAATCAATATCCACCACTCTTCTATTTTAGGGTTCTTTTGTGGGAAATGTGGAGCATAAATGCCAACAAGTCCATTATTCTCTTCATCTTCATCTTGTTCAATGTCCAAAATTACCCAAACGACTACACCTGAGCCTGCTGTAATTTGGTCGCTGTCTTCTATTTCAAATGATACTTCAATGTTTGGATATCTGTTCAATGCCTTGGCAACATCAGTCATTTCATCGTCACTCAAATCTTTTAGCAATTCACTTCTCTTGTCATCATCCATGTTGATCAAATCAAAGATGGTTTCTACTCCTCCTTGCTTTTCACATCGTTCACACAAGTCACGTGTAAAGTGTGGTAGTTGTAAGAGTACAGAATCCTTATCCCACATTGCTTGTACGATCATTTGAGAAAGTTCCATAGCAGCGAGAGCAGGGTTTAGCCATCGTTCAGTTGCAACAACATCAACCATAGCAGGTAGCAAACGTACACTTTCCAATAAAACCTCTTCCTTATCTTTCTCTAGATCAGGACTCAACCTGTTACGAGAGAAATGTGATTGAATCAATAGGTTGACCTTTGTGTGAGGATCGTTGAACTTGGTACGTTCGAGTTTGAGTGGTGCGTGAGCGGCCATCTTTCTGAGTACACCTTCTTCTTTTTGTCTGATAACTTGTGAATCAAACTCTGTAGCAGCACAAAGAATTTCCATCAAACCACGTAGTTTGGTCTTTTCTGTGATACTAGTAGAGAAGATTTCGATAGTACTGCATTGTACATAGAAATGAGATGCAATAGTACCCAAGTTCATAGCACTCAAGTTTGTGTCAGTATTGTCATCGTTTGGTTCCATGAGAATACATTGACTTTGTTGTAGGTCAGTGAGTGTTGAATCTACCAATTCTGACAAGTAATCACTCAAATGTTGATGTGATGTACCATGCAAATTATAGTAGTTTGGATTTTGACGAAGTCTTCGGTACAAGAACGACCATGTTAGATAATCAACAGCATCTTGTGTACCAGTAATTGTCTTGTTTGCAATTTCTGCGTTCACGGTGTCCAACAAGAAGTGATCAAAGTGACTCTCAATTGGGAATGGTTCAAACAAAAACTTCTTGTAGTACTCCTTTCTTGGTTGATTGCACAACAAGTAACACTTGCAGTTACTTGCAGGTGATTCACGTTGAGCGTGTCTCATAAGATCTAACAAGTCCATGATCGAGTAGTCTTGGTATCTATATTCTTTTCCATTGTAGAATTGAGTTCCTTGAACAATTACAGTGTGACACTCTTCGTGTAATCTCCACGAGTAGTCATACACGACAATTAGAACTTGTAGATATTTGATATTATACAAATGACGAACAATTGCTTGTTCGCGTTCTGATAGTGCATTGTGTAAGATTCCAATACCATAAGGTGCTGCATTAGCGAGTGATCTATCTCCTAACTCGTTAAGTAGGCCTTCGATAGTAGAGTTTTCAGTGCGTCTATATTGTGCTCCTTTTAGAATTTCGTTGTCCTCTTCACCTGACACGAATGTCACCAACTCGAGTGCGGCAAATCTTGCCTGTCTGCGTGATGGTACAAACACGATCACTTGTCTGTCTGCTACAGTGACAGTTTCATGCTCGTTTCTCATCTTTCTCTCGTCAGCACGTGCGTTCTTGATGGCCAAATATGTTGGTTTGCTCATAGAAAGCGCTCTGGCAGAGAAGCTCTGTTGTACAAATCCTTGGATGTGGATTTCCATTGGCGTTGGTCGTACGCTTGGATGGAAATGGAATAGTGTATGTGTCTTAGAGTTTGCTCCAATCCACTCTCCCAAATCTTGAGCGTTCGATACTGATGCTCCAACGGCAAAGATTCTTACTGGGATTTGACCCTCTTGGTCTTGTAGTTGTGATGCAATGTATCTCATGCGTGATACAACAACTTCCATTGTTGGACCATGTTGA
>JAESGV010000946.1_pt1 | contig 12539 bp, 10 predicted proteins | sample 9269781 | NCBI WGS metagenome assembly JAESGV01 (sample SAMN15741586, study PRJNA653496) | algae metagenome | isolation source: Tildeniella torsiva UHER 1998/13D and co-occurring heterotrophs from... | place: Slovakia: Slovak Paradise National Park, Hrabusice, Kosice Region | collected 2000-01-01 | reverse complement strand
AAAGGATCTATGCAGTATGCGCATTCAGAATGTCTTTCGGATTGGTACATGCGAAAAACTGATGTTATGTGCGAAATTTGCGGATACGCTATGAAATACAACGAAGAGCCAATTTTAATTAAACTCGCTAATATGGATTTATGGTTAGTGTTCTGGACGATGGTTGGTGTCTTGATAGGATTTTGTATATTTGGAACTTTGTTTTTGTTAATAGGGAACATAACACTGCGGATAATCGTTTTTACTTGGTATTTATGTTCAGTCAAACCTATGTATAGGTGGTTGGATGTATTACTAGATGTCACTTCCTATCACCTAGAATTGTGGCACGGTAGATGGTGGCTCCATTGCGCTCTGGACAACACTTTGTTTTTCATTTGGATTTATTGCACTGTAAATGCATGGATGTATCGTTCATTTGTGCATCGCTTTTCCGTAACAATGATAACAATTATTTCCATTATTCAATTTATAATCGCGATAAATCAAACTACGCCAAGAGAGGAACTTACTACGATATCGTCTATTTATTCTCTCTTTGAATTACGGGCAGTACCTAGAGTAGTGTTTGGGATACACATAGTACTGTACTTGGTGTACAATGTAATACCATGCTTAAAGCAATTTACTAGTGAGGCAATACTGGATGGCCAGCAGAAGAATTCGCAACACCCATCCCTACCAAAGTTAAGATTTCAAAACATCAAATTTTAGAAAGAATTTTCGAAAACAGTTAAGTAAGTAAGGAGTATAAGCTGCTTAAACAGCCAACACTGGATCTGGTTCAACAAGAGGTTGCTCAAAGTAAAATATGAACATTGATTACTTAATTATATGTGATCTTTAGTACACCAATAGTATGGACTAAATAAACCATGGAATATCAACTACCTAAAGCTGTTCTGGTGGTTTCTAACAAAACGCCTTGTAGTTACAACAGTACGACGTGCGACATAAAAAATCCAAAACCGATTCATGAAATGACTCACAACACGCCGCTGTGTGTTGCACTAGTCGTCGTAACGTTATTAGTGAGTGTTGCGGCCCAACTAGATTTATCTTGGAAAGCCTGTGCGCCAACAAGCACAGACGTCAGAAAATGCACAGTAAAATATAACATTCCTAAAGATATTGCTACTGAGTGTGGCACCGCACCAGTACTATACATGCCAACAAACCCGAACAGTATTAATATCACTTACTCCGTAAAAAGATTCGTAGGCACAGAATCTACGGCAAGTGTTATCTATTTTGGCGATTTGATCGTATGACTTTCTTCCGAATTCTAATTTTTTATAGGCAAACACAGGTGGTTTTATCGAACTTCAAGCACTAAAGCTCTTTGAGACGTTGAATCGAACTGTTGATGTATATCTTCCTGCCAATCGAGGCTATAATTTATCTTGTGGAGGTTCAACATCGATGGACCACATCGTAACATCAGTACAATGTCAAACAAAATACAATGAGCAGTACGGAGTAGGTTTACCAGGTTTCACAGTCGACAACATGGCACTAGACCACATCAACTTGATCAAAACGCTTCAAAAGAAGACATATATTATGGGAAAAGGTATAGGTTCGTACATTGTCCACAGAATGCTCCAAATCGATGAATCCGTAATCGATGCAGTTGTTCTCGATGGACTATGCGTCGGACAATTTTGCAATGCATCAACATGGGATGTTAACAGAAACACAATTGGACATCAGATTCTATCCGAGTTTCAAAACACAGCACCCAATGTATCCGAATCTAGATCAAAGTATTTGGGTTATCCGAAAGCTGTTACACTCTATTCTGATACTTTTGACACGATCGTGCAAAACACATACGTTTGCGGTTGGGAAGGTCAAGCGCGTACTAGTCCAGAAGTTTTCAAGCAACGTTCTACGTTCATGTTGTTTGATCCTATCATGAGACCAGTGTTTCTCGCTGCCATGTTGAAACTAAGAAGATGTGACATGGTAGATTATGGTCCTGGTATGGCACAGTATGACACTGGTGTTAGTACGTTCCACCAGTATTCGAATTGTAAAAATCCAAGTGACGCGAGTGTTATTGGCACTCACGTGCTTTTGTCGGAGCTCAGTGATGGGTTCGCACCAGAAGAATTGTACTTGCTCTTTTCACAAAGGTATGCCTTGTACTCGAATCCACTCGTCAAAAGTGGATGGGTAAGATACCCACAAAGTCCGTACAGAAACAAATTTGCTACTTTTAGCAAACCTCTATTGATGTTGAATAGTGAACATGATCCAAAGTCGCCTATCGCTAACGCGAGACTTTTCGCGAGTAACTTTACCGACATTCATCAAACATTTGTTACTTTTGCTGGTGAAGATACGTTACCGCCTTTACCTTCTGTAACATGTAGTGAATCCATAGTTACGCAATTCTTCATGTGTCCGAAATGTGCTATCAACACAGATTGTGCATCTAGAGTTGTATTGAACTTTGATTCTGTCAGTGGATCGAGTTACTCCAACGTTTGGTCCAACACTTTTATACCTCCACCGCCTATTGATTTAGCGTATGGTATCACGTATGCTGCGCTATTTCCACTTCCATTCATTGTTCTATTTCTATGCATCATATTCAGAAATCATCCTCGTATTCGATCGAGACTATTTGGTCCACATTTAGGACTCTTTTATGTAATTGCGCATCATATCACGCAAATCACTGATCACACTGGTCACAATCTTTCATTGCCATATCGTATTGTTGGTTTGGTCCTTCAAAACGTATTGATTTGCACTGCTGCAACCGCAATTATACTCCAAATTATTAGATTCTTTACGTTTAATAGAATCTACTACAACATGTACATGAAGAAGGAGAAGAGTTTAGGCACGCGAATATTGCGTCTCTTAGCTTCTCCATTCTTCTTTGGCGCAGGTATTGTTGGCGCGACACTGATATGGGCAGTGTATGGTGCTCTTATGGCATTTTTTACCTATCGTACTGGTTCTGTACTATTATTCTTTATCTATTCAACAGTTGGCTACACAGGTGGGCTTTGTGTAATTACTTTGCTTCTCTCCATTGTTGATTTGGGTCTGCATTTCAAACGCAATGGATGTAGTCTTAAAAACTACAGCGATCCTATGCTTTATCGTGCAGATTGTGCGCTAATGATTCCCATGCTCATATTCGGAGTTTGTGGGAGTGTCTACTTGGAACTCATTTTCAATCTGGTTTCTGATATGATCTTCACGGTTCTGCTGTGTTTGTTCTTTGGCGGAAACGCGTGTATTGGTTGTATAATTGAGTATCTCCGAAACAAACGAATGATGAATTAGAAGAGTACTGATATTGCTGATGTTGAACGAAATGATGAAGATTTAATTGTTCAATTGATGCGTCATCCAGTTGGATTCGAGTATGCCTCTAGATATTGGATTACCGAATGGGCATTGGAGAACTGTTGGGCGTACAAGTCGCTTGATACTATTATCAGCCAATATTACTCTCTTTCTGAAGAGGAGCGACAACAAAAACTCAAAGAGTTTTATGAATTGTATATCGAAGATAATAGCGCCATGCAAATCAATGTCTCGGCAAACTTTATGTCCAAGTTCAAAAAGATTGTTGATGGAACCTTGGAAACAGGAGTCAATAGTTCTACCTCAGCGTCTGATGTTGATTTAGTTTCTCGTGGTGATGATGTTCGTGAAATACTTATAACGGTACTCAACGCCATCATGGGTAACCTACTGGATACGTTTAATAGGTTTAGAATGACAGAAGAGTATGCCGAGTGTCTAGAGGAGATGAAATCAGCTCCTGTAACTGTGCATGAGACTGACCTGAAACAACCAGATACAACAGTAATTGAAATCTAAGACCTAGCTATTTCTTATTAAATCATTTTTGTGCTCATAAAGTTGCCTATCATTTGCGTTTGAGCTATCGAGTATGGTTCCTGCTCACAGGTTCCTAGTGTTGCTTGTACTCGCTAGCGCAGCGTTTTCACAAGATATAGTGTTTGGGCAGAGCACCGTCCTCAACAACTCGAACTTTTTCGTTGGGGAAGCATTGGCCATCGGAATCAAAGCAGCATTTTTAGACGCGAATTTGAAAGGTGGAGTATTGGGAAAAAACTTGGAACTATACACTCTAGACGATAGCAACGAACCTGCGAAAACGATAAATAATACCTTACAATTCGTGTCAAACTCATCAATATTTGCTATCATAGGTTACACTGGCACGTCAGGAATCCAGGGTTCATTACCGCATGTCCTAAAAACAGACTACCCGTTACTAGGACCTTTTTCTGGGTCGCTATCGTTGCGTGTACCATTTAACAAACAAATAATTAATTTGAGACCTTCGTATTCAGGTTTGCTTTTTTATTTTTTTAACGCATCCCACCAGATGAAACCACTGCTATGGTGAATTATTTAGTCAACATCCGACAAGTACGGCGGATATCGTTGTTTTATCAAGACGATGGTTTTGGACAAAGTGGATTAACTGCTCTAGAGACAGTTTTAACAGTTTTAAATATGAACATATCGAGCACTGGAAAGTATGCACGCAACACTTTGAATATCGATGACGCGTTGTACACAATTTCAAAAGGTTCACCAGAAGCAATACTCATCGTTGCAACAACTTCAATGGCAGCTCAATTTATCAGCTATGTGCAGACAAATAAGACACTGTTTCACAATGCAGTCATCTTCGCGCTCATTTCAACAATAGATACGACTGCGCCACCGATGCGAGCGTTAAAGAACGTAGAGGTCGTAGGATCGCAAGTTGTTCCTCCTGTCACATCACTATCCTATGCAATAGTTCGTGAGTATCGTACCAATCATAGAAAAATCGATCCAACGGGTCCATTGAACGCAATTTCACTCGAAGGTTACATACTCGGAAAAATGATTTCTATTGCACTGTTGCGAACTCCAGGACTCACTAGCTCAACCAATCGAACACTATTCACAAACTCTTTCTACGATGTTGTCGAACGATACCTTCTAGGACTACAAATCGGACCATATACAGCATGCAGCGCCGATGATGCAATTTATCCACTCAATTCTGACACTTGTGCGTGTAATCAAGGACTACGTTCGATTTGGATTGTTTCCATATCGAATGGAACTGTACAAGATATTCCATCAGGATATATTAATTGGAAAGGAAGTTGTTTCTTGGATCCAAAAGTCATTTCACAACCTATACTATTTGGATTAGTAAGTTGTTTCAGAATTAAAATTAACAACAAGATTGCAAGTACGGACACTGGACCAAAATATGAAACTAGGTCAGGAATACAAGCTGCTTTTGCAAGTTTTAATGCAAGAGGAGGGTACAACGGTCGACAGGTATGATTTTTCACACTGTTACTCACTGGTTAGCTAATTGTTAGATCTGTATTTTACTCGTCACTAGATCCAACGACATACGATCCAGTGTATCACACGTTACTAGAAAGTTCGTTAGTTGGACTTACAGGTATATCAGATACACAATTCATCGAGTACATGCTACCAAAATTTATATCCTCGAAAATTCCTGTCATTGGACCTGCTGTAGGACCAACATTGTTATTTAATTACAATAGAAATATCATCAACGTGAGATCATCATACGAAGATGAAATTACTGGAATTGTAAACTATTTGGTCAACACGCGTGTCATTAGAAAAATTGGATTCGTGTATCAAGTATTCGCAGGAGGGATCGATATGTACCAATCATTCCTACGTGTGTTAAGCGTTACAGAATTACCATCTTCTGGCATATACGCAATGAACTCTACGAATGACATTCGCGCAGCATGTGATCAATTATTTATTAATAACGTAGAAGCAATTATTGTAGCTTCTAGAGGTGCCTCCTACGCTGCATTATTTATGAACTGTATGAGAGATCGTAACTCGACTGTACCAATGATCACTACTTCCATTGTAGATCAAGCAACACTTACCTTGTTACTACACAAATTTAATGATATTTTAATGTCACAAGTTGTACCATCGTTAACAGATACATCGATACAGTTACCATCAATGTTTTTGAGTGCATTGAATACGTCATTTCCGAACAAAACACCTACGTCATTGAGTTTGTCAGGGTATATAACAGGAAAGTTGATCACTAGTGTGTTATCTTCCATGTTGGAAAATGGAATCAGACAAGTGAATCAAAAGACATTTCTAGATTCTCTTTACCGAGGAATTTCCTACGTGTATGTGTTATTACAGACTATTAACCATTTAGAATTGGTGGCGTTCATTTGGGTGAATTTAAAGACCAATGTAACGGTACGAGTACCTGTTGTAACAATGGAGCAACAGCAGTGTATATCGCGTCACTGGATTCCAAAGGCTCACTATGGCAACAAGAAAAAGTCAGCTATACGAGCTGTGTTCTTGGAAGTATCATTCGTTTACCATTTGTATTTGGTCGATCCGCCAACACGACAAATGATGATTATGAAAAAGGTTTGCGAGCAGGATTCGAAGAAATTAATGATGCTGGTGGGATACGAGGTCGTAAAGTAAAATTAAAATCTCATCCGAGTTATGGAAACGCGACAAAGTTGAGAAGGTGGTTGAATCATATGAAAAGTGAAAACGTGATGGGATTTGTGGGTCTAGATCGTACAGATGACAATGTTATGCTTGAATTTGCAGCGATGAAGACGATACCTATTATTGGTACGTTTTCTGGTGTAACGGCATTGCGAGAACCGTATAATCAATATTTGGTGAACCTTCGAGCATCTTTAGTTGACCAAGCAGCTGCGATACTCGATACGATCAAGCATCTTGAGTTAAAGTCAACTTTGGTGGTATATGAAGGAAATAGCACCTACTGGAAGCAAGCAGTGACAGGTATAATTAGCTATGCGAAAGTGTTGCAATTTACAACTCCTGAAACTGTTACAATAGAACAGCTTGTACCTAATTTACTGAAAACAACGTACGATGCAGTTGTTATCTTTGCTGATGCACAAGTTGTCAAGAAAATCACATCAGTAGTCTCGTTGTACTCAAGTAACTCAACTACTTTCTCTGCTTATGATACTGAACAACCAAACACTGATTATGTTGCACAAGCTGTTCCAAGTGTTCAAAACGCATACACAGAAGGATATATGACAGCACAGCTCATTGGTTTATCTCTAAAACAAGCAACAAATGATTCTGTACGTGAATTTATCGAGTCCATGTATACACTATCAGTGTTTAGTATCAATGGTGTACGTCTTGGTCCCATTAGTGGAACATGCACAAAAGCAAACACATTTTGTGATTGTAATCAGTTGACCCATCATGTACCTGTCACAGGAAAGAAAACAACTACATTACAGTTCACATCATGTGGTGTATCATTAGCACTACCACCTGTACAAGATATAGCAGGTGCAGTTGCTTTACTTGTTGTTCTGTTTCTTGTGATCATATTTGCAATTGCGTTTTCTATCATTGTTACTCTGGTGTTGATATGGTGGTGCCGGCGCTCTCATGCAAGTTTGAAGAACGCACCTAGAACAGGAGAGATGGTTCTAGCGTTTACTGACGTTCAAAATAGTACCAAATTGTGGTCTAATTTGGGAAACGACATGGCGAAAGCGTTAAAAATCCATAACATGGTTATACGCAAGTTAATAGAGCAATATGAAGGATATGAAGTCAAAACACAAGGAGATTCGTTCATGGTCTGTTTCGAAGATCCAATTCGTGCAGTAATGTGGGCGTTACACGTCCAGAAAGAGTTAGTACAACAAAGATGGGATCCAGTCCTGACAAGAGCGTTTGATTGTCGAATTGAATTTAACGAATCGGAACAAATTGTGTTTAATGGTTTACGTGTTCGAATGGGTTTGCATTTTGGCTACGCGGAACGAATGTATGATAAAGTGACCAAACGATACGATTATTTTGGAAGTACAGTCAACTGTGCTGCTAGAGTTGAATCTGAAGCAAAGGGTGGTCAAGTGTTTGTCAGTGGAGCGTTATTTGATGCCATTGCAGAAACTATAGAGATGGTTGACCACTTTCAGTATAGTGTATTATGGGAAGGAAGTCCAGGAGATCAAGTAACGCTTCTAGAGCCAGAACAAATCATGATTACAACGTCACCAAAAGTAGGTTCTGTGAGTCTTGGAGAACAAATTCTTTACAGACGCGTAGGTGATTTTCAATTAAAAGGAATAGAAGGTCATGTAACGATTTATGAACTCATGTGTGAGAGTTTGTATCTGAGAAATTATGATCCTCCAAAGTCATCGGCAACTGGAACACCTTCACATCAGAGGTCATACAGAAATGTCAGATTTGCAGATGATATGGAGAGTGACCGTATCTCTAATATTTCTATTCAAATTGATGAGTATTTACCCAGAGCGTTACTAGAGATACATGTTACTATGCACTGCGATGATGAACAAGACAAAATTTTTGTTGAACTAAAACCGTGTTGACTGTAGTTGTACCAAAAACAGAAATCGTAGATGTGAACTATAAGTAGGTCTTCGCTACTCACTACCCAAAACAGGGAACGTTTCAAAATGGGGATTCCCATGAAAAGAAGTAAAAAGCGAAAATAAAACAGCGAAGAAATTCCAGAAATGTAACTTTGTAGTATTATAAATAGGGTCTAAGAAAAAACATGTTGAAACCACAAAAATGAACAAGTACATCATTTGTATTCTAGTATTATTGTATATTATTTGTACAGGTGTAGCTGCAGTGGGAGACCTGTCAGTAGCTTCGTTGTTGATTACAGAGAATTCATATACTTCACGAGTTGTACAGAGCATCGTTGGAACTATATTTGTATCATTCTTTGGTGTGCTTTTCATTCTGTAAATATGAACAGCTGTAAATGGAATGTAGATACTCGCTCGGCATGTACAAACAATGCGTGTAGAAAGTGTACAGAAACGCTGTAATGATTGGAAATAAAATCTGTAGAAATGTAATTACGACTCTTCCTCATCTTTTTTTAAACATTGCAAATGTAACTAACGCAACCTAAAAGTTAGGATTGTCAATAAGTCACTTACTACCGCAACGCAAGCTAATATGAAAACGCGACTTGTTTTAGCTCTGTGGAAAACTCCAATTGTAACGTAAAGTATGAGCGAAATAATTGTATGGATGACCCAAATGAAAATGAACAGTAGTAATATCATCCTCGGAGCGTACCTCATTGCCGAGCCCCAAATTCTTTTTCTCCTCTCGACTTGTCGCAATTCTTCCTCCAATACCCTTTTTTCATTTGCCAAATAGATACAAAAGTGGACGAACTCAGAGCGTGTATACGCTACGTTCTTTACTCTACGGTCGGCTTTGTTGAACATTCGTTGCCACACAAAATCATTTTCATTCATCGTCCGATACCAATGTTTATTCACTAGCGACAAGTTGTACACGCTCTCGGCCGGTAAGAAAGAATATACTTCGTACAGAGAATCTGGACACATTGTTCCAAAACGACTCTCACGCATAGAGGAAAAGGTTGGCGTCATTGCACGAGTAATCGTACGCTCATAGTCTGTACCGTGGCACGCGTCATCACCGAGCATGTTTGTAAGTCATGTAAACAACTGCCAGCTGTAGTGCTACAGCGATGGTTTACTGCGACTTAGCTTGGTTATAAATTTAGTAATATCGCTAATTTGCGCCGCTGGTGAAGAAAGCAAGAACATTAGCTTTGAATATCATGGCTCTAGGCCCGTTTTAGATCTCATGGTAATATCGATACCTTCCAGCTGACAAATTAATACCCAAACAATTACACAATATGTCGATCGTACAGATAGAAGAAGCCTCTCCACCAGCACGTACAGATATCCTCTTGAGTGTTGAAGTACCCAACATCGGTGAACACCTGAGGCTCAGGTACCATGCTGCGAAAGAAACAAAAATCGGTGATGTGAAACAATACATTACCGAAAAGTTTGGATATGCAGGATGGACTCGCCCACGATTGTTCCAGAAGCGAGAATATAACGAGTTACCACAGATCGAATTGGAAGACCAAGCAGAGCTTGCAAACCTCGCTCCTACAAATCAATCGGCGCATATACATCTGGAATTGAAGAGTTCTTTCTATCCATCATACTTAGCTACTTTGCTTAGCGCTATTAAGGTGGCTACATGGTTGTTATTAAGTCTCTGTGGTAGGAAGCGCACATCAGTATCAAGCTCAAGAGCAGCGCGTATTGTGGAACAAGTAGTGTTTGCTATTGTGTGCACTGTACTTGGTGCGTTCTTTTTGGCTGCCTGTGCTCAAATTACTTTCTCTATACCTCAACTATCTCAGGTTCCCTTCTCCATGCAAACATTTGCCGTTTTAGTACTTGGATCTCTAGTAGGTGCATTGGCACCAATAAGCGTCTTGCTATACATTGGAATGGGATGCGCTGGAGCTCCTTTCTTCGCAGGTGGAACACATATGTGTTATGGCTCCACTACTGGGTATTTGATTGGGTTCTTTTTGGCGTCGATCGTAACAGCTACACTGTGCACAAAAACAGGATACGATAGACGATGGTTATTGAATATTGTCATTATGATCATCGCTAGCATGATAATATTACTTTCAGGACTTCTTTGGTTGGCGTTCGTGACACCTGCGATTGGATTCTCAGCTGCATTCATGAAAGGCGTACTACCATTCTTACTTGGCGATGCAATCAAATTGCTGGTTGCTGCACTGTTGGTGCCTGCAGTATGGAAAATCACTTTCCTTGTTCGTGCAAAGCTTCAGTCATTGCTTCTCGCTCGTGAATAAAGTTTATTTAAAGAACCTCTTTGCCTCCCACGAAGATACAGAGATCTTGTGCTGCAAATCAGGTTCTAGTTGAGTAAATGATTGTTTCAAGTGTTCTATTTTTTGCTTGTCTCTTTCTTTTGAAATACAAACAAATAAACATTTCATACACTTTTCGAACAAAGTTGGAATAGTAAACTGATGTGCGAGATTCGCTATATGTATCACGTTCTGTGATGATACACCCTTTAACACGGTATCTAGTGGTAACACAAGATCATCAATAAGCAAGGTCTTAGACGCAATTAACAGTTCAACAGCGTTAGAGCTAGTCACTTCTGTGTGACCTGTGTACAGATATTCTAGTAGTGACAACAATGCTCCATGATGCACATCTTCTATAACAACTGGTTCGTTGTCTTGGTTCCATCGTGTAAGCAGTACATTAAAATACTCTGATCGTTGCTTGAGAATAAACGAGTGTGCTTTTGTACTTGCGAACTCGCTACATTCATCGTCTATTGGTGAACTTATCAATACATCTGCTGACGCAGTAGCATAGAAAAGTGTTTGCAAATCTTTGCTTAGTGTCGTAGGCATGGCGGCGTTGACAAGATACACATGATCTTTCCAAGATCCTAGTAACATAATTGGTTCCAATTTGGAGCAAAATTGCACCAAATGTTCAAGATTGTACTCTTTTGCGCACTCTTGTAGTGAGGAGAAGAATTTTGTATCATATGATGATACATAATTGGGCACATGTTCATCTGGAGTGATAACTACGGTATCAGTGAAGATGTATCTTAGAACAACTTGTACAACATCTTCACTGTATGTTTGTTCGATATAGTTTGACTTATCTCCTAGTTTCTCGTACAAGTACGGACATCGAATTTTCAAAAATGGTGGGTGTACTGTGTAGTGTCGCATTTCACTTACGCGTGCGTCAAAACATGATATCGTGTGGGTACCAGGTGTATTACATAAATCCCACATATCTTGAACTAGTTTTTGTGATAAATCTGCTCTACTAGGATGTGGTATTTCATCGTACGTTAACCCCAACACTTTTATGCCGTCTATTCCTGTACCCTCTTCAGTATACTCGCAAGAAAATTCTAATGCTGTCGAAAAGAAATTAATCTTGTCGAAACGAGGTCTCCAAACTCGTGTTTTAGTTACCGTAGGATACAGCATCTCGTCTGTTTTAAATATACAATAGTTTTCACTTCCGTCATTTGGCAACAAATAAACAGAGTCAATCATGCCTGGATTTTGTGATTCATAGAACTCTATCTGTCGTATGACCATTGGTACTTCGAATTCTACGATATATTTTCCACCAGAGCAAAAAAATGTTTGGTCTGGTTGCGGAGGGCCAATTAATCTCTTTTGAACCTCATCTGTTGCTGAACTATCATAAGATGAGCGTACTTTGTGAACCCACTGTTCGTAGTAGGTATCACCTGTCGTGAGTGGCATGTAAATTACAACAACTTAAGTTTGAAATTCAATCAAATGTTTTCATGAACGAAGAAGTAGTAAGTATTCTAAGAAGAATGCGCTAGGTTCTAATACTAGAGTCAACTTGGTGACGTCATTGTAACGTGGTCTATTTTCACTTCTCCTAAACAGTTAAAATACATTCAACATGCCATTCCTCGACCGTACCGAAGAATTAAACGCTATCATACAAAACAAAATACAGAAACGTAATTACGATGGCGAGCCAACAAAAAAGAGACAAAAACCGCAAAATAACAAAGAGGCTTCGAAACAGTTTTATTCC
>JAESGV010000945.1_pt1 | contig 12542 bp, 5 predicted proteins | sample 9269781 | NCBI WGS metagenome assembly JAESGV01 (sample SAMN15741586, study PRJNA653496) | algae metagenome | isolation source: Tildeniella torsiva UHER 1998/13D and co-occurring heterotrophs from... | place: Slovakia: Slovak Paradise National Park, Hrabusice, Kosice Region | collected 2000-01-01 | reverse complement strand
ACCAAATTACTCATAGAATTATCGAAGATTTGGATGACCGAGTCGTTGATTTATTACGTGGGGAGTCTCAATTATCGAAACAAATTAAAACACAACAATCAGAAGTTGAACAACGAGTTGAGAAGAAACTCAACGAACAAACCAATTCCATTACTAGTCGTGTTGAACGATCGGTCAACTCGATAGAAGAACTAAAAACAAAGATTGTTTCGTTGGAAACAGAATCAAACGTCTCCTTGGATGAATTAGCACAAGCGACAAATTTAAGAATCGTTAATTTGGAACATGAAATTAAAGGAGAGCGCGATCATTCACGAGAGCAGTTCCAAACAGAAATCAATCGTATTGATAGTATTGAACAAAGAATCGATCACTTGACCGGAGATATTCAACAACGTGTTAAAGATAGCATTACCAGTCAAGAGAGCAAGGTTCAAAATCAAATACAAACAATAGAAGCTCAAGTTCAGCGAGCAAATAAGAACTTGGAGCAGCAAGTTAATATCACAAACGAGAGTGTGAACAACAAGTTAGCCGATACGCAAAGAGAGACCAAGAAATCGCTACTGTCACTTGCAGAGGAACTCAAGATGTTGCGTGAGAGTAACAACAGTACTGATCAACAGATACAAGATAGTTTTACTGAGACGTTGAATCAAACTCGTGAACTAGTAGAATCCAACATTTCGGATTTAGATGCAAAAATAGCGTCACAACTAGAAAGTCAAAACGAACGTGTAGACAAACTGTACGACGTAGTACAAGGGCAACATAGTCAAATCGAGTATACACGTAGTGATGTGAAGGGTCTACGCACTCTGATTGAGCAGAACAAGACTCTTGCCGCGAATCAGGTAGCCGATGCGAAAGTGTCCATACAAGGTGTTCAGAATTCTGTTCTACAACTCAAGGATCAAGTTGATGACAAGATTAGAGATGCAGAACTAAAAATTCAACAAAATGTATCATTGCAGACTCAGCAAGTATTGGATGTTTCTTCAAGCAAAATATCAACTCTTTCGGAAGATATGCAGAAACATCGTGACACTTTGGAATCGTCACTCACGAAACTTGAAGCGCAAAAGAAGGACATACAGGATATCCAAACAGCGAGTGAGCGAGCCACTAAGAAACTTTCCGAAAAAGTCGAGCAGAACCAAACATACAACCTCAATCGGTTCTCACAGATCGAGTCGCAATCGGAACAACTCAAAGACCATGTGTTAACGGTAGAACGATCCATTCAAGAACATGATAGCCAACAGAAACAGTACATTGACTCATTGAATAATACTACACTTGGAATGGTATCTGTGATTGATAATCAAGTTGGCAACGTTATCAAACAACTAGAAGATCAACGCGAGCATCTCATAACGACGACGAGCACCATTGACTCTGTACGCTCGGATACTCACCAACAAATTCGTAGTATACGCGAAGTTTCAGAAGAAAGAACTAGGTTGTTTGAGGAGCGTATGGAATCTGTTAATAAGCACGTTTTAGCACAAGTTACTGCTGCTGAGGAGCAACTACAACGACATAACGAGTCAGCTATTCATTCAGTAACCAATGAACTTGCGGCAAAGATTGAAGAACTCAAGCAGACACAAGAGCAAACAGAATCACAACTTGATACTAAACTTGCTGAAAACCACAACTCTGTTCGATCGTTAATAGAACAAAGAACTGCAAATGCCGAAGACACGTTAAAATCATATGTTAACAACAAGACTGCTGGTTTGAGTGATGATATATCTATAGTTCGGTCAAATATAGAAGAGGCTCGAAGATCTTTGGACTTGAAGATTGATACACAACGGGCTATCGTTGAAGAGATGATTGCATCGTCATCAAGTGAAAATGACGAGAGAATCAGGAGCATTTCTCATAAAGTTCAAGGAGCCACTGATGACTTCCTGCAAAAGGCAAAAGAAGCCGAAGAAAAATCACTGACTACTATTACATCGATAAACAAGACGTTACGCGGCTTAGTAGACAATGTAAAAGTAACAGTAGACGAGAACGCTAAAGAAACAAATACAAAGTTGAGCCAAGTTAACAAACGACATGATGAGTTGGAAAACAAGATTGAACAAGTAGATAAACATCACCTGGAAAGTGTTGCAAAGTTGGAAAGAAATTATAAAGCACTAGATGGACAACAAAATGAAATTAACGCTAATGTCAATAAGCTACAAGGACATTTCGAACAACAACTTGAAGAACAGTCTAATCGTATTAACAACTCGATAGACACGTTGAAAAACGATCTGTCGCGCACACAAGAGAATGTTCAAGTTGTTTCCGAAGAACTAAATAATGTTCGTGAATCGTTCGATGAACGCATACGATCTACGGAAGAGGTTCTACACCAAAACATTTCCACTCGATTAGAATCGACAAGCAGTAGTACAGAAGATCGTTTCTCTGCTATTGGTCAAACACTGCATCAGTTACAGTCAAACTTGGATAAGGAGATAGTAAAAGCGGAGCAAAACAATACTGCGACAGCTGCTAAAACGCAAGAGATACTACAGCAGATTTCTGACTTGCAGGAAGTGCAAAACACATCAAACACTAACAACGAGTCATACAAAACTGATATCGAGGCTCAGTTACGCCTAATGGACGCAAACACTGCCAAAGAGGTCAAGAAGGTGTCCGAACTCGTGTACGCAACTGCTGAACAGATTACCCGCAACAACGATGCGTTCACAAAGCAAATCAATTCGGTACAAGAGCAAGTCAAATTGGCAGGAGAGTACGATGAAACAATTGTACTCAAAATTGATGAACTTCAACAAAGTACCGAAACCAAGTTTGCAGAAATGACCGAAAGCAATCTTAAAGACTTGACTACGTTGACAGAAGCTCTAGACGAGCGTATGGCGACGTATGTAAGCCGTGAGGAATTGGCAACTACACTAGATACAAACTTGTCGCAAAACAAAGAAGTTCAAGATGCATTGACAAGATCGGTGACGGAGAAACTAAAACAAACTACTGATCAATATGACGTCACCTTAAAGTCTCTGGAAACACAACAACAAATTACAGATGGGCGTATAATAGAGTATATTACACGAAACGACCAGCGTGCGGTTAATGACTTGGCTGAGTTACGAGCACACGTTGAGATATCACTAAAGACGCAACGCAAAGATATCAACGAACACACCGATGCTTCTATCCAGCAAAACAATGTACTATGGGACAATAGAGTAGCAGAAATCTTGACAAAAGTTGAGCAAACGCGAGAAGAGCTGAGTTCTCGCGCAGTAACATTACGCGAGCAGTATGAAACGACTGTGAACCATGTCAAGGACTACATCCAGAAGAATGATGACAACATTGTTTCGCTTCGCAATGACCTCGACAAATCACAAGAAGAGAAATATCAGGCCACCAATGCAAGATACGATGAGTTGTCGGGCATCATCTCAACAAACGAGAGTCAAAACAAGAATAGGTTTGCCGCACTTGATAAGAATTTGGCAGATTCTGTTACATCTCTTCAAAATCATGATACTCAGTTACAAAGATTGGTACAGGAATCGGAAAAGTATCGCGAAGAATTCATGATACTTGATTCTAAAGTTGATTCACTCAATACTGCCACAGAAGAAAAGATCAACAAAGTTAAAAAACTATTGTTGGAGAATTCGTCTAGTGAACAAACTAAAGCGCGAGCAGACGCATTAGAGCTTATTAGTTCAGTAGAACAAATGCAGATGGAAATAGAATCAAGGTTGGATGGATTTACTGCAGAAACACAAGTTAAATATGACGCGTTGAACAGCGAAATATTTTTGTTGAAACACGATTCAGAAAATGTTTCGGCTACTGTAAAATCAAACCATGAAAAGACGGGACATGCAATAACAGAAATAGCCAAGATGATTGATGAACACAACAAAGCGATTGACTTTTTGGGAAATCAAAATAGTGCCGCAAAAGACAGAATGTCTGTGTTGGATACGAAAGTAGATACTATTCAGTCAGAAGCTGCGATATTGTTGAACAATCTAGAACAAAAGTCAGAAAAAGAACTAGAACAAGTTAGACAAGAGTTAACTACACAAGTTCAAACAAGTTCGAAAGTAGTGTTGGACATTTCTAGTCGATTGGATACTTTATCGATGGAAATCGAAAATAAGTTGCAAAATAACATGCAACAATTGGCAACTAGTTTAGAAGGTCTCAAGGCCGATGATAATACAAGCACAGAGCGACTAGAAACTAATATTCAAAAGATAGACGAACAGTTGAAGTCGATGGCAGCGCAAAACACAAGTTCCTCGGCAAGATTTGATCAAACAATAACCGAATATCGTAACCTCCTCAATGAACAAATTGATAATGTTCAACACGCAATACAATCACAAAACGAAGATGTCCAGACTATTAAAGCCAGAATGAGCAATATGGACATAATCATAGACGAGAACCTAGAAACTAGCGCGCGAAATTTGTTTAGTTTGGAGCAGCGAATTGACAATCTGCCAACATTTGAACATTTAGAAAAAGTGGTTTCTAATATCGATACATCACTACAAACAAGAATATCTGCTCAACAATTTGAGCTAACTGAAGTCAATACCAGAATCAAAGAACTATATGACGACGCAGTAGGCATAAAACGCATACTGAATGAAACATCGGAGTCCATTGGCTCACTAAACTCAAGCGTCACCAAAGTGGAGAAACTAGGAGAAACAATCTCCACATTGGACGATAAGTTGAACACAAGTGTCGCTACTACAGAAGAACGCTTTGACGCAATCAACTTGCTTCTAAGTCGAGAAGTAAAAGAAGTCTCAAGTCGTGTAGAATCAGCAGAAAAGAATGTGGAATCGAAAATAGCAACATTGTCAGATGAACAGAAACGATTTATTACTCAATTCGAAGAGAATGTTACCAACACTACAAAACGAGTGTCAGATGCTTCTTCGCGACTAGAAGTAGTTGAAAATGAAATCCGACAAGAAATAGCAAGTCACAAGAACGAAATCGCTTCACGAATCACGTCAGAGTTCAACCTACAATACAATTTATTCCAAACACGGTTCGATGATATCAATCGTCAACGCGAAGAAATAGATACGTCAACAATTGACCATTTGGACAGCTCTATTCATCAATTACAAGCTGATAAAGATCAAGAACGAGAATTCTACGCGAAAAAGTTGTACGAGTTAAACGACAAGATTGAGCAGTTACATTCTAACGGAGTGGAGCGAGAATTATCAACAACCATTTTGGATTTACAAGATCGTTACGAGAAAGATTTGTCTGAGATGTCCTCTCGTTTTGAACAAATGTTGGCTAAAATAAGTCAAGATATGAACAATCGATTCCATATTCAAGAGGATTTACTACAAAAGATGACGCAAGAAAAGTTGGAATTGAAACAACTACTCGATCAAGAACGAAACGATCGTAGGAAGCTTGCTTCACAAGTAGATCAACTACGCAACGCAGTGAACAAGGTTGAACTCGTTGAACAAGTACAAAAATCAATAGAAGACGAACAAGTGCAACACTTGCAAAGAATCGAAAGTGTAGAGAAGAAAGTCGATACAAGTGTTGTAGAACAAAACGACAATACAAGTAGACTTGCATCATTGTCAAACAAAGTCAACGATTTATCAGAAAAGGTATCTAGTGGTGCTTCTATGAGTCAATTCGAGACATTCGAAACATCATTGCGTAAGACTGCAACTGATATTGGAAACTTGACGAAACAATTGGATAAAACAGACAAGAAGACATCCAAATATATTTCAAAAGTGGAGAAGGATGTTACTGGAAGACTCACTACTGTCGAGAAGAGTGTTAGTAAACTAGAGCAAGAACAACACGCTGCAGATACAAAGACACAACAAATAGAAAAGAAGCAAGGAGAGAATCTAGCAGGTGTTGAGAAAGTGATTAAAGAAAGAATTGCAGGATTGGAAACTAAAGTACAGAATAGCGCGAAACACTTGGAGAAATTACAAAACGATCTACTAAAGCGTAATAAGAGTCCAATTGACGAATCGTATATTACACGTATTAATGACGTTGAAACTAGAATCGATGTTGTAGAAGACTCTACAAAGCTCTCACTAGAAAAAGTAGAACAAAAATTGGAGCAAGTTGCTGAAGGATACCAAGAACATGTTGCAGAGAAAGTAGGTGGTCTTGCAAATCATCAAGAACGACAAATTGAGACTGTTTTGACTCAAGTTAAAGATTTGTCAGAAAAATTGCAAGATGTGAACGAATTCAAACCAATTTATCAAAAGATAGAAGAACATGAAACCAAATTGGGCGACTTAGAAGAAAGAGTTGAACAAGACCAAGAATCAATCCAAAATATTGAAAACAGGTTAGAGCAAGATGAACAAACAATAGACGAGCATGGTAACAAGATTGAGAAAGAGGAAGAACGCGTTGGAGAGCTAGAATCATGGAGAGACTCATTGGTTGTGCGAGCCTCTCGCGTAAGGCGGCGATCATGGGCAGATTTATTGGTGCTCATCCTTGTTACGATACTTATTGCAGTAGTCTCAATGATACTGTTTGATTATCCTAGCGTGAAACTACTGCACTACGGCACACCACCTACATGATTGCATAAAATAAGACAACCAGTCTTTGTAATAGTCCTTTTTGGCTACACGATGAACCTCGTGCTAAATTAAATAGTGCGTTGTCTTGTTTTGTAGTTGCATCACTGTGCGTCAACGTTCATGGTTGACTAGTAGCAACTGGTAAATTCAAACCAAACAAGCCACATGAATCAGAGACAAGACTATCGATTCCCATCCTCAAGGCCTGACAAACGTCCACGCTACGATGACCGACATGCAGGCCACCGCAACCGTGAAGGCAACAACGGAAACTACGCCCCACGCTTTGATAATCGAAACGGACGAGCTCCACCACAACCACCAACCCCACGAGTGGAGATTAGATGCATTCCCGCAGATAGTTTTCCACGCATTTCCCATGTCAGTAACGAATACATGGAGGCAATTAATTTAGCAAAAGGTACACCTGGTACTGTTGGAAAAGTGGACGCACTCATTACTAACTACGTCTACGCACAAGTGCCACTTGGAGACATAGTATTACATCAATACTCAATGGTCACCAAGAAGTTGAGTGACATGCAAACGGAACTTGGAACCTCGAAGGCGTTTAATAATCTCATGCTACGAAAGCTCAAATCCAATCACCCTGACTTGGAATCACTCAAGTATGTATTCGATGGAGGCGATCTTTTTTACTCTTGCGACAAAATCGAAAACATTGCAGCAGACGTAGATGGAATCCAGATCGAAATCAAGTGGGTAAAGAGCATCTCCTTGAGTGAGCTCACCGGTGAAGTTCTACAAGTGTTGAACGTCGCACTACGTCACTCGTTGAGAAAACTCGGTCGCATCAACATTGGGAGAAATCAATACAATTATCATGCAAGTAAATCGGTGCCAAACCAACCTGTGGTCATCCTCCCTGGCTTCAAATCGACGTTAACTCCAACTAGTCTTGGTTTGCTCTACACAAGTGATGTCATCTTCAAGTCGTTGAGAACTGACACAATCTTGGACATGCTCCACAAGCTATCCAAGCGTTATCGCGATGGTGAATTACTCGAAACAGAGTTCAAGCGTGCTGTTGTTGGAAGAATTGTGTTTCTTACTTATTCTAGAAAGACCGTTACCATCACTGGAGTTGCGTAAGTAATGATTTATGATCTTACAAATAGGTTTGACAAGAATCCCATGTCAAAGTTTTTCTTGACGAAACAAGACAGGGAGATCACATACAGAGACTACTACAAGCAGTCATACGGTGAAACTATCACTAATCTTCAACAACCATTGCTTATTTGTCAACGCAAACACAAGTAAGTAGTTAAACAACAACTAACTAGCCCAGAACACAAGAGGAGTATTTCATTCCAGAACTATGCCAAATGACAGGTCTTACTGATGACTTGAAAAACGATAACAAAGCGAAGCGTGACATGAAGGCAATCGTCGATATTTCTGCCGCAGAAAGGTACGAATACGGTGACATTTACTAACATGGTAGAATGCAACGAATTCAAGAAGATATCAAACTTTGTCTCGACAATGCGGACTTCAAGGAAGAACTCTCTGCCATGAAGATAGAACTCAACCCAGACTTGATAGCAGTTAAAGTACGTAACGCTAATTCTTTTTGACACAATTATAGGCTCGTGTACTTCCAGTCGGTAGAATACAATTCGGTGGTCAAAGATTTGAGTTACCCAACGAAAAAGTTGAGTGGAGAATTATGAACCAAGAACCATACAAACACTTTGACTTGAGAAACTGGTTGGTCATTTGGGACGGCAATGGTCCTCAGAACGCTATCAAAGATTGGATCAGTTGTGCCAAGAGAATCGCAAATCAAATGAACGTTCGCTTTAGCGAACCAATGGTCGAAGTAGTTCGCAGTCGTGACTTTACTAAACAAGTTCGTGAAATCCTAAGCGACTACGAACGTACACAAATCGCCGTAATTGTTGTGCCTCATGGTGATGAAGGTACTTATTACGAGTTGAAACGCATTTGTCTCGAAGATCTCGGTATTCCATCGCAATGCCTCCACCCAAACAAGGTCATGAAGGCCAACATGTCTGTAGTGACCAAAGTTGTCATTCAAATGATTTGCAAAGTAGGAGGAGCACCTTGGAAGATTGATCTCGCTGAAAAGTCACTTGAGAATACGATGATTTGTGGATTGGACTTGCATCACAGTGGAGAACATGTGGAACACAAATTCAAGAAGAAATCAGTCGTTGGTTTTGTAGCCACTCTCGGTCGTAGTCATACTACCTTTAGTTCTGGTGTATCGATCCAAGACTCTGGAACAGATATCGCACAAGTGGTTACTCCACTGTTCAAACGTGCTTTACTTGCCTACCATAAACACAATGGCAAGTATCCTGAACATGTGCTCATCTACCGTGATGGAGTTGGAATAACCGAAATCAATAAGGTTAGACAAACCGAATGGTCTGATATTATCGATTTGCTTATGGACATCTCGGAAAACAAAGCACCAGACATGCCACCTACTACAGAACTTGATCCTGTGATCAACTTCAACTATGTGGTAGTTCTCAAACACATCCAAACTCGATTTGTTCGTGCTGAAGGTGGTTACGGTAACCCTAGTGCAGGAACAGTTGTTGATGTTGATATCACACTACCAGGTGTCTTGGAGTTCTTCCTTATCGCTCATCACGCAAGTCCAGGTAGTTCTGCTCCCACACGTTACCAGGTACATCAAAACGAAAGCAACTTTGATGCAAACTTTTACCAAAATACTACAAACAAGTTGTGTAGCATGTACTACAACTGGTTCGGTGCCATTCGATCACCTGCGCATTGTCAATACGCAAAAGTGCTCGCTAAACTCATCGGTCAAGCAGAAATCAAGAAAGATCACCAAGATTTGAGCAACAGATTATTCTTTTTATAAAGTACATGCTTTCTTCAGCCTTAGCGTTTCATTTGCTTTTCTGCTCAGTAATTTTAGCATCTTTATGATGTAATGAATCGCGATTGCTAGAAATTCCTCTAATCGAAATTGTATTAATCTTGAGTGTACTTTATGTATCTGGCACGAAAATAGCCATCAGTATACCACCTAGAATCAATAAAAATCCAAGTACGACAAATGCCAAAATTGCATAGTATCTCCATCGTTGCGCTTTTCGCAAGTTGTCTGCTTTTGTTATTTCCTCAACTCCTCTTTCAACATTTACTCTAGACATTGCAACATCACTGCCAATCTTTTCAATGTATTCATCTTGATTATCGACCATTTCTTTAAAGTTTTCAAATAAGAATTTGAGTTCTGTATAATCGGTGCTCTTTATGGTTAGTATTGAAACAGTATTTACCATCTCTATTGTTCTTTCGTAACTCTCCCTCGCGATCATATTTTCTACTTGAAGTGTTGATGATTGCCAATCAGCTAGTCTGTACGACATCTTTTCTTCTTCCGTTCGTTTTGGAATTCCATACGTTGCAGCTTCCATCAACTCTCCATCTATTTGTTCATCTGTATGTACTTCGACTGACATTAATGGTACTGTTTCGCTACTATTGTTCCTCGGTGGTGTTCGTTTTTGAATTGCCAAATCTCGTGCTCGCTCTATTAAATCTTTTAACTCTGCTACCATATTGTCAAACTCTTGTACTGCTCTTCGAATTATTATTCGATCGTTTTCATTTTCTATAGTTGACACACTGTGGTGACTCGTTTTTCTTCCCCAGTTTTTAAATTGCTTAACTTTTTTCAGTTTGTTAGCCTCCGCATTTGCTTCGATTCGCAATTGGCGAAGCTCCGCAGCTAACGTTTTGCTGTTCGTTTTCAATTGCGCAATTTGAAGCGTTTTAATTTGCTCAACAAGTCGCGAAAAGTGTTGCACTCGCTCAACAAAATCGTTTGCACTCAAGTTTCGCAACATATCTTCACTTTCCATTTCTTCCAAGTGTAATAATTCATTCACAATACTTGGTTGTTGTTTGACTTGTATTTTACTACGAGCTCTTGTCGTTGATGGCTTCTTTGATCCCCATCCACTCATAGCTATTTTTATAAAGTTTGTGCCCAATTTTGAAAGTGACGTACGGTAGTTATTAGCTAAGAATCAGTAAACCTGCTTACTAGCTCGCACTATTCAATCAATAGCAATCGTCCATTTATGTAAGCGTTAAGCTTTTTTCAATTTAACCATTTGTAACACAGTTTCCAAGTCACCCAGTAAAAAGAACTCCTGTCAACTCCTAACATAAAAAGCAACACAATCTCACAAAAAAACAGCTCAACATCCACATGAACTTTAGCTTTGGTACTGGAGGTTTTGGTTTCAGCATCAACAGTGGTGCCCCTCAAAATAACCATCTTCCTCAATATCCCAATCACCCATCTGTGCCACCATATAACGCGTTCATGCAACCACATAACCAACAAAGCTATCAAAATCCTCAACAACAGCCATACCAGCAGCCATATCAACAGCCATATCAACCATCGTACTCCCAACCCTATCCAATTTCCCAACCAGTAGTAATTCAAAATACCACCTACGTTCAAGGACCTTCCCTATGCAAGAAATGCGATGGAAAGGGAGGCTTCTCAGCGTTTGGAAAGTCATGCACCCTAGACGACTTCCATTTCAGAACAAGATGTGCAGTTTGCAATGGTAGCAAGACAACCACCAGACAAAACATGTGCAACACATGCCACGGAAAAGGTGGTTGGGGACCTTTTGGCGCGTGCGAGCTCACCGATGTACACAAACGATCTTTGTGTTCTGGATGTAACGGACAATGTTACTTGTAATTCAAACAATTAAACCACTTGTTATTTGCAAGTCTTTTTGTAGTATTGTCAGTCAGGAATTCGTGTCTCAAACCTTGGGCAAACACTACGTTAAATCGCTGCAGCATTGTAAGCGTTTTGTCAATGTCGTGCAACTCCTGTCAAACTCCCAACGACAACGTTCAACAAAAGCACAAAAGACATGAACTTCAGAGTTGGCTTTGGTATTAACGTCAACAGTAACACTCCACCACACAACCCAAACATGGGTCAACAATACCAACCACCCCAAAACACTAACTATCCACCACAAAATCCTCAATATCCACCACACAATCCTAACATGGGCCAACAATACCAACCTCCCCAAAATAACTACAATCAACCCCCACATAATCCAAACATGGGTCAACAATATCAACCTCCTCAAAACTATACACAACCTCAACAACAGCCATACCAACAACCATATCAACAGCCCTATCAACAACCATCGTACACTCAACCCTACCCAACACAACCAGTGGTAATTCAAACTACCACATACATGCAAGGAGGCATGCTATGCAGAAAGTGTGATGGAAAAGGTGGCTTCTCTGCATTCGGAAAGTCATGCACTCTTGATGATTTCCACTTCAAAACTCGATGCCCAGTTTGCAATGGTAACAAGACTACGACCAGACAAAACATGTGCGGTACGTGTGCAGGAAAAGGAGGCAATGGTCCATTTGGATTCTGTGAGCTCACTGACGTTCACAGAAGATCGTATTGCCCAACTTGCAATGGTCAATGCTACTTTTAATTAAAGTTATCTTTTGTACTCAATAGTTATTTAATCTTTTTCTCCCAGAAGAAAAACTGAAGAACACGGACCTTGAAAGTAAAATCGCTACTAATTCTGACCATTGTTCGTTGTTTTAACGGACCAAGAAAAGCATGTTTCTCGTCCATACGTCCAAATATAGACTCAACTCGGTTAGTGCATATAAGTGACAAATTGGCTCGATGTGTGCGACGCGCAAGCAAATGCACCAGGGCAGGTATAATTGTTATGAGGGAAAACAACTAAGTCTGTAACTGGTCAGTGACTTGTCTCGCGTTTAGTACCATCTGTCAAGTATTTAGGTTTTTAAAAAACATGAGCAAGGACAGACCACTGAACGCCACAGAACAACGTACTATGAATT
>JAESGV010000944.1_pt1 | contig 12555 bp, 15 predicted proteins | sample 9269781 | NCBI WGS metagenome assembly JAESGV01 (sample SAMN15741586, study PRJNA653496) | algae metagenome | isolation source: Tildeniella torsiva UHER 1998/13D and co-occurring heterotrophs from... | place: Slovakia: Slovak Paradise National Park, Hrabusice, Kosice Region | collected 2000-01-01 | reverse complement strand
TTTTGATCTCATCAACCATCATTGTACCATCATAAGGGCACTCACTTGCAATCATGTCAGTTAACTTTTCAATACAACGTTGAACAGTGTTCGCCAGTGGTACTTCGTCAATTCCACCAGCAGTAGAGTGAACACGAACTCCGTTAAGTAACTCTTTGGCATTTTCATACGCTGCTATTTGTGCGCCAATATCACGAATCATATTGTCCATTTCAATAATTCTCTTCTTGTCACGTTCCGTAATAATTTGTCTAAACAATGAATCAATAGCTCTTGGATCAATTTGAATCATTTCAATTTCCCGTTCCTCATGTTGTAACAATGTTTCTTCTTCTTCTTCTCCACTCATTAACGTACGTCTCTCGCGGTGTTTTTTACGCACTGCAATAACTGCTTCGGCTCGTAATTGTTTTTCTGCTTGAGCTCTCAAATTCTCAATAATGGCATCACGATGCTTGTTCACAGAATCAATAAATAACTCTTTCAAACAATGAACATGGAAGTGATGACCACATGGGAATACAGTAAATAGTGGTTGTCCTCTCATGACAACAGACATGAGTACTGAACGAGGCGGAATAGAGGCAATTGGTAAACTACATGAAACACACTTGACATCATAGTCCAAATCTCTACTTGGTTTGACAGCAACTAAATCGTGTCGAATGGAATCGGCATCGTTACTTGCTTCTCTCATTTGCATGCGTAGTACATCACTTTCTACCTTGTAGTGATTCAATATCGAAGAGATACTATCTTTGAATGGTTCTAGTGATGTTTCGTTGGGGAAGTATTCTAGTACATCGTCTAAACGAAGTACATCCTTGAAATCGCCAGAAATGAGTTTGATGGCACGTGTACGACCATCGATACTGTTCGTGTTCGTGGTATCCTTACGAATCAAGTATCGAATAATCTTGATTGCTAATCGTTTCTTGACATCAATATCTTCTACTGAATCAGTAACGATCTTGAGAGCATCTTCAAAATTGTTGTAATATAACGCCATATCTACAGCATTATCGTATAAACCCATGTCTCTGTAGAGTATAACACAACTTGTAAACTTGCGATTTGGAATACAAATACGAAGAGCATACTCGCGTGAAAAGTATGCGTTCTCACTCTCTTTCTTGAGGAATTGATCCAACTTCTCCGCTCCTCGTTTTTGCGCGAGTAAATAAATCATCAAGTTGTGAATAGTTGGATCATCATTCTTTTGTCCATCGATAACCCAATTCAAGTATTCGACGACTGGATTTTCATCTTTTTCCGAATATTGTAATTGGTTCTCGCTATCTGGTGATGATTGTAGCATGGACATGCGACTGAACTTGCTCTTTAGTACAACACTACCAGCATCATATCGGAGTAGTGCAGGAATCAAATTCCATGGGTTAAGGAACTGATATGTTCTGAACGATTGTATCAACTCTTTTGGTTTGTAGTTGATTAAAACTGGCGCATAGGTATACCATATACTAGCATGTTTCTTTTCATGACACTACACTTGTTAGTATGTAATTTTACACTTACGAAATCTTCCAAAATCTTGATGGCCTTATCAAAGTACTCATTTTGTTTCTTTTTGTCTTTATCTTCGGTGTCTTCTTGTGCTTGATTCATCATCATTTTGGATAACAATCGATCGCGACGAATTTTTTCACTTCTGCTTAATTTGGCGTCATTAGGATCTGCTTTGACTAATCCCGTTAATGGGTTAATAACAGTTCCAGCACGTTCCTCTGAAATTTCATTATCTATTTGGTTAATATCATTCAAAAAACATACTCTTAATAGCTCCAGTTGTGATGCAATTTTGAACAACATTTTCATAATCGCCAATAAGTGTTGCAAAGAACAAGTAATCGTCCTTGTAATTGTTACTGAGGAGTATGTGGTAAATGAGTGCTTTTGCTTTTCCTAATGATTCCTTGTTCTTGAACATGAATTCACGCATAACATCACGAATCTTTCTTCTATTCTTGATCGCATCTTCTTTTTCTTTAATTTGACGATTGTACTCTTCTTGTTTAACACGAACGTTGATTTTCTACATTGTTAGATGCATTGTCGAACAACGTACTATCTTCATTCTATTTTGATACAAATTGGCTTTGTGTACGAGTAATTCCATAATCCAAGTACATAAGCAAATTGTCTCCTTGGTTACGATTTCATCACCTTTGTTGTGTTGATCTTTGTAATATTTCTGAATATTAAATGATGAAAACTATAGACTTACATGTTTCTTAAGCATCAAGTACAAATAGGTGTATAGACCATTTTGTACATCGTTTGGATCAGCATCCATGATTTTGATAACAACTTCGTCAAAGTTGCGTTTGGTTCTCGCATACGCTTCAGCTGCCTCCATGAGTCTTCCCGCTGCAAAGAAAAAGTCTCCCTTTGCTGATAAAACACTTCTTCTATACTCATACCGTGAGTTTTCATCTTCTACCTCACATAGTTCCAACGCTTTATCAAAAAACTCTGCTTTGCGTTCTGTAAGATTTGTATCCAACGCTTGTTCCAAATAGATCTTCCAAAAGCCTTCACGCTCGTCTCTCATTTGATTATTATACACGTGCACGACTTCACTATCGGTGCAAACATGAACGGCTCTGTAACTTTCCAATGTATCTAACATCTTTCTGTCATCGATACGGACTGCCAAGAATGCTTCTCCCATCATTTGTAATCGCATGTGTTTACTGCTGTTGTAGATGATTTGACCGAGTAAACTGTACTTGCTCATGCTGCTGCCTAATTCTGGTGGTTGCATGAGAATATGATAGGCACTCGAATAGGCGACATGAATGTGAAAATTCGTAATACCCATACTGTTAGGATATCCCAACTCTGGATACTGATATGGAATAATTGTGAAATTATCTACCATTTCTGTATCGTTCATGACAAACTTTCCTGTAACGATTCCTTGTGCAGTAGTCCATGCCCATCCAACTGGTAAACCAATTATATCTTGTTCTTGATTGAATGGTCTTCTACACAAACATAATACAGAGTTGATATCTGTATCACGTTCCAATCGAAGACTACTTACTGGAAATATTGATTTTGGATTTGGCCAAACAAAATTGGATTGATCGATCACTGCTTTCAAGTCGATTGGTGCATTCGTGTCTGATTGTACAATATTGAATGTAACATTCTCCAAGTAGAAGAATGACAAACCAATGCGAGTGGCGACCATAACCATAGAATTCGATTCATGAGTTACCATTTCGATACCCTCAATATCGCAAATGTTTGTACCTTTGATAATCTTATTGTTCTCAACATAGTAACGTTGTAAATCAAATTGTTTGGTATATTCCAATTTGACTGTATGATCATCTGGTTCGTAGATCAAACGCATCTTTTTGACATGCATATTTGGTCGCGTACCTACAAACATGGTGAAGGTATTGTTTGTACGAACGGCCAACTCTTCTTCGGAGAGTTGATTGTACCAATCTGGTTGCCATGAAACTGCAGTAATTCTTTCACGTGAAGCGATTAAATCCAATTTGAGAGGTTTGGCATCTGATTCCATTTCAACGTTGATATAATAGTGAGAACTTCCACGTTTTGCGTCATCGGCAACAACAATCACATGTTTTGCGTACGGACTCATGAAGCAACGAAGTAGTGTACTTGATGCTCTTGATACAACACTCCCTATAACTGTTAGATTCTATTGAAAATAATTACATGTTTTGACATCTCCTGTTTTTGAGTTGACGATCATCACGCGACCGTCGTTACAGCACAAACAATAAATACCATCTTGCACGCAAAAATCGACAATTCTTTGTGAGTACTTGCCACGGAAATTCTCGTCCAATGCACCTTCAATATCGCGATTTATATCCGATAAAAACTTTTTGCTCATCGACGCTCGTTCACGTTCGAATTGCTCTTGGTGTTCGTCATATTGTGAAGTCGCAAACGCTGCTTGTTGAAATTGCTCTTCCTCTTCTTCGCTTTCCTCCTCACTTTCTTCTTCCTCTTCCTCTTCAGATTCATCGGAATCATCTTTCTTTTCTTCAACTTTGGGTTGCTTTGTTCCACGTACGAGTTTTGCTTTTTGTATCTCTTCGCGTTCTTCTTGTCGTTTCTTTATTTCTACCCAATCAACGCTCAAACTGTTCCACTCGTCGACGTCTATGTGACCGATATCGTCATCAGTTGTTGCCATGCTAAAACCACTGGTCATATTGTTTCTGCGAACGCGAGTACTCTTCTGTTTTGTAGTTGAATCCTCGTCGCCGATTGTTATCTGTCTTTCTTTTTGTGGAGAGCCTTCACTTTGTGATGATTCATCGCTCTCTTCGCCAATAAACTCACCTTCTTGGTATTTTTCTTTACCTCCTGGCTTACGCAGACCTAGTTCATTTAGCGTTTTTTTGAACGCAGAATTTAAAAGGTTTTTTGGCTTCTTCTTTCTCGGAACATTTTTTGTTTGATCAACCTGACCTGATAGAGTGGTGGAAACAGATGTTTGCAAATCTGTAGTCAAGTCCTCCTCATGGTCTGACATGTTTGTTTGCGCGGCTGTCACTGTCAAACAAGCTCAACCAGAAAACGAGAACGAGACTAAGCATAGAAGAACAGAACTAATTGTCGACTCATAAGGAAGATGCTAATCCAACATAAAAATCGAAACCAAAAATACCTATCAGAAGATATTCAAAATCTTCCGTGTGAAAAAGAAACATCCAAACAGATGTCGTAGTTGAACTGGAGAATGCAACAGCAGTAGGACAACAAATCGCCACCGCGCGAGCTTCCGGTTGTAGATCTGCTGCTCCTTATTCGATGCATCCACGTAACATCTAGCGCATACAACCAACATCCATACCATGGAGTTTATTAGCGTAAATCAGGGAATTCATGAATCCTTGTACGAGCACTGTGCCCAAACCGTTATTGATAACCGACCTTCATTTGATGGAAAATCGTGAGGAGGTGGATTAAGATTGGCGTTGACGGATAAGGGCGATCTTTATTATCTCGCCTTTGGAAAGACATTGATGAATATTTTCTTCGTTTGTGGCAGCGTTTCGGATTTTTGGATATATTCGAATGCATTTTACGTCATGATTCGAACAAACAACGGTCCAAGATTCTTTTTTGGAAACAACAAGGACTTCGAGCAAACACTTAAGCGAAATCGAAACTATTCTGAAAACATATTGGATGATGGAAAACAAGTACACTTGCATGAACTAATTTAAAAAACGGCAAGTTTAAGGATTTTTCATGTAGCAGTGATCACAGAGTATTTCTAATGAAACGAAACAACTGCACAGAAGTAATCACTAGTGGATCTAATCACCACTTCAAGTGCGGAAGTCCGTCGCCTATCCCATTGCGTAACTATTTCAACGCCTCAGTCCACCGTTTGTTGCCAAGCAAAGTTAAAGCTGTAAGATGACGCCAAGATCAACAGTTGCACATCACAAATGCATGTCATAGGTGGAAACACCAAGTATTCCGTGCAAATAGTTGATCTATTAGATCTGATCTATGTGTCATTGAGTATCCAGAAAAAGATGTGTTGTCGAAAGAGAAAACTATTGCTGACGTTGAGGCATGGAACCAGAACCAAAAGTCATAATCGAGGAGGTTAAGGAAATAGAAGATGAAACTTACATTTTCTTCGATGAAGCCAAGTTCACCCCTCCACCTGTACCAGAGGTTGACCCACTCGACTTGGAGTTGCGTGAGTGTACACTGCTTCGACCTTTGAAAAGCGATATAGAGAAGCAAGTAAATTGATCGTAACGAACGTGAAAATAAACGAAGAAAATTAATGTACATTGTCTACTTTTTGTAATCAGGCAACTGTTGAAATCAAACAAACATGGAGGATCACCACACGCGTTTTAAAAACAAGCAAATTATGCCACAATTCACGAACGTAACAAACAAAGTCGCAACACGAAAACATTCGCATGGACGACCAATATTTCGTATGCTTGGGATCTTTGGAGGAGCTGCAAGCATTGGCATTCTAACATTTGTATTGTTCAAGACATTCTATAAACCAACTACACTTGAAACACTATCGGAAGAGGAACAAGCAAAAATAGTATCGCAAGAGTCGAAACGACTCCGAAAAGAAGTACAAGACGAGAGAAAAATAATAGCAAAAGCATTTGCCATACAAGAAGGCAAAAAACTGAGTGAGATAACTCCAGCAGAAAAAGAATCACTCACAGAACAGGCTCTAAAAACAGTACGAGATCGAAATGCAAGCAAATATACTTAATTTAATCATCGTCAGACCACTCATCTTTATCCTGTATCATCTATAATGTAAGTATGCTGTAACAAAATTACCTTTTGTTGCATCGTTCCAAGCTCATCTTGACTTTGTTTGTAGTTCTCTTGTACCTTTTGTGATGACCATACAAAGATTTGGTGATCATTTGCTCCAGTGTACAATTCTGGATCTCGTGGATGAAACACACAGCAGTTCACTCCACTGTAATGACCTATCAGCTTCTTCATTACTCTGCCACTGAACAAATCATACGCAAATACATCATTTCTAACTATTAAAATACAAAAATACACTGTACCCATTTGGATGATATACAATACCGCCATCGTTTGAAACAGCAATTTGGTTACCTTTTTGTTGCGTATTTATTGTATCAGAGTAATGCACCAGTGTATTTTTCCCAGTTGCAACATCCCATAGTCTCATACGATTGTCGTTACTAGTACTCAGAAGATATTTTCCATCAGGTGTAAAGCATAATGCTGTTACTGCTCCATTATGTGCTAGTGGAACTCTAGTCGTTGAATGCACTGTTTTGTTAGTGTACATGGTTTATGCATACGTTTTTTAGTTGAGAATCGATGTGCATCGGCCTGCTCTTTAGGGTTTCCAGGAGTATTAAACTGATCAAAACACATCAACCAACCAGGTCGTCTAATATCCCAAAGTCTTATCGTCTGATCAGCAGAACCGGACGCTAAAATATATTCATTCGTTGGTGACCATTTCACAGCCCATGTACCACTTTTATGCCCAATCAATGTTTGTGTAGATGTACCGTTTGTCAAATCGCATAATCGAATGATAGAGTTATCTGTCCCTCCTGCAACCAAATTATGCTGTGTAGCGATCGGTGATATAGCAATAGAGTACACTGTTCCTTGCAATCTAAAGTTGAACGCAGGCTAAACTTGTTAGTGGAACAACTGTAATACCTGAAGTCTGTTTGCGTCCCACGCTTTTATCGTTTTGTCGAAAGAACCAGTTAAAAAGATTCCATTGTCGTGTGCATACCATTCTACACACGATACACTATATTTGTGACCACCTTTTCTACAACGTTAAATCAAACTCGTGTAACGTACTTCCCTATTGTTGCAATTGGCGCATATGTCGTCATTCCAAGCTTTGGTGAATATAATGGGTCTTGTGTATCATAAAGTCCTATTGTACAATCGCTACTGCCTGACAGTAAGCTTAATATGTAAGTTGGAATTATAATTTTAATACTAGCGCTCCTCCGATTTGTCTATCGCGAGACAATTTACAGCAGATTTGTGGGCTGTTTGAAAAGCCTTATATTCAGATAGTTCCAATTTCGAAGCCAAATTGTGTTGTACGCTATCAAAGTACTGCCTCATCTTCGTGTTTTCTGCGTTGACTCGCTTTGTGGCACTCAAGTTGCCTGTTTGCATTCGTCGTACATAGTCCACAACGTTCATGTGTTCAATATTTTTGTCGAGTCAATTTGGCAAACCAAACAAAATTACAATGCTTGCTTCTAGACATGCAATCCAGTACAACCAATGATAGAATCAGAAAACTATCGAGTGTTAATCGAGTAATTACATCGTTAACGCGAGAGCTAGACATCGCACTCGACACTATTCAGCTAGTGAATGAAACAACACAAGTTAACATGAGAAAACTGATTGAGACTATACCTAAACCTGTACCAGAAGAAAAATTAGTGGAAAAAGCTGTTACTGAAATCGTGAAACAAGATGCTGAGCAACTACCTACGATCGCTCCTGTTTTGAAAGATGTACAACCCACAATTCCAGCTACATCAAAAACAATTCTTCCGACAATAGTTAGCGCAGAATCAAAACTGAAATCTAGAACAACTCTTAAAACGAGGGAAAGATCAAAGTCTGCCAAGTCTGAACCATCTCAGAAAACAAAAGATAAGTTGAGCCTAGATAGTATACTCAATCAAGCAAAGCTCATTAGAAACGTAAGTGTTCACATCTACTAAAAATTAAGAAAGAATCGAAAAAAGATGTTAAACAACCTGAAGTAAAACCACAAATAGAAAAGAAAGAATTATTGACTCCTCCTGAGCCAATAAATACAGCTGAAGAGCCAACACAAAAACAGAGTGAAGATACATATTGGATCAAACTAAAAAAGTATCACAAGCTTATGGCAAAGCAACAGCAGCAGTCTCATGATCTCTTCGCGGCTCAGAAATATTACTTAAAGAGTATGCAAATGAAAAACAATCATCCAAGAGGGTCGTTCGATGTTTCGCTGCTGTGTGAAAGATCTAAAATGTTTGCCGTGTATGAGCACATGGGAGCGATGCAGAACGATTTAGAACATCTCTTTCCGAAGGAACGAGCAACTTGCGTTAATGATGCACATGTTGCTACCTCGTTCTTCAAGCTATACAAACAATTTAATGATTCTGTGGTACCTATATTGAGTGAACTAGAAGGTAGAATTTTATCACTAGCTAAATTATTAGATGATGACAGTTGGATAAATCAATATGAAATGTCTGTAATAAGGAGTGTAGCCGACGATACACAGATAACGCCATCTGATCCTCTATCGCTTTACCGTGATATTCCAAGTGCATATATATCACGTTGGTTGCCTAAACAGATACCAACAGGAACAGAATCGTCTGTGTTTGACATGCTTTTCCCAGAGCATTTGGCAAAAGATTTTACATTGGGACAATACTACATGCCATACGAAGATGTTCAAGAACTACAGAAAATTCACGAATTAAGACACGATATTCAAGTACTGATCCTTCGACAACATATAAGATCTGTGTTCGAGAAAGAATTACTACCGATGCTTGACGATATGCGGCCAGAATCAGATGAAAGTATATTAACAGAGTTCATGTACTTGTGGCGACTGTTACATTTTGTATTGGTTGATACTTCCAGGCTTACTATGTTTGTTCGTAAAAATTAACTGTTACTCTGCTTGTGCAGCTTCTTTAATTCTCTTTTCCTGTTGGAATAATCTTACATATCGTTGATCTGCTTTTTCTTGCATTCCATTCGCTAGAGATCTAACTTTTTGTGTGATAATTCCTGGTTGGTCTTTTTCTGTCAAAGTTAATTTTCGTTGGTTACCGTCGGCTGTTCAAAGGTCAGAGTATTGCGGCTGTCTTACCCGTTTGGATAACTACAAATGGTTTCACACCAGAGTTTTTTATCTTGATTCTGTCACACTCGATTTGTGGGTTGTGATATTTAATGCTTGGATATTCTTTTGTGAAAAAGTGAGCTGGGCCAATCCCTTTGCCGTATGCGTTGTACACTGTCGTGATCTTTGTAATTAATTTTGGGAGCAGTATTTTGTTAGCTTGGATGTATTTGAGCGTGTTCTGTTGGATTGTCATGATGTTTGAAAGTTTGTGTGAGTTGTTTTGTAAAGTTTAATAGTTATTGGAATTGGTCCAATCTAGAATTGCCAAACATCGAGTCTTCTCAAAACCGTTAGTAGGTTAGTAGCAAGAAGATTTTAAATGTAGGATTAAATCATGAAAATATTTGAGATGAAACTATCGAGTTTTAAATGGATGCAATTCTACTACATTATAGGACTATTTTCCGTGTTCTATGTTCCATTCTCCCTCGCTTGGTAAATTCCATGACTTATTTCTTGGATTTGGCTCGTGTGGCGAATCTACTCGTTTGTTTTGCTTTTTAGCAGTCGTACTTGGAGCTGTAGTGTCTTTACTTTCCATGTTGTTCAAACTTCGCAAGATATTGATGTAATTTATAAATAGAACAATTTGTAAGAGACGCCACAACACCTGTATGAAGCGAAACCAGCGCATAGAGCTGTTTAAACAGTCTCTACGAGGATCTATATCCAAACCAACTGTAGATCCTCCACCCAAAGAAGATAACCTTGCGATGGAGAACGCAATTGAGTTAGACTCAAAACTAGCACAAAAAACAAAACCAAAACATGAACAACCAGAAAAAACTAGGGAACGAATTTTGAAGAAATTCAGATCGTCAACGGTCAATTTAAATCAAACAGACACTCCACCTGCAAGCACTATAAACACAGAAAGAAAACGCACCAGGAAAGAACCACAAACTCAAAGATCAATCAACAACATAACAAAAGTACGATTCGATTATTCTTACTCTAGTTCTTCGCACTCGAGTTCTTTAACAGCTCAAAGAAAGTTGATCACAAAAAGTACACGAACGACAGTTTTGCTAAGGTACCATCAAACCCAGTTGTCGACAACAATCCAATAACTGAAAAAACCATTGAATTTGAGACAATCAAACCACCATCTCCTGTTGCTACTAAGGAGGCGAATGCCAGTACCTCTCTAGATTATTTTGAACGCGTGTCAAAAGATCTTAAATCTCTTGCAACGGAAAGAGTTATTGAAAACGAACAAATTACCAAGCTATCGCAGGAGTTAGCAAAAGCTTGTAAGCAAATCGTTGAGCAATGCTTCAGATTGCAGTACACTCAAAAAGAATCGAGCGCATTGATGAAATCTAACGTAGACAGCTTGAACGAGATGAATAGAGTAAGTTGTTACTATCTGTAGCTCACGCACTAGGATCTCTCACGATGGATACCAAGTCAAGAATCGTATGATTTCATGGACACTCAGAATACTCAAGAAACGGACTACATTATGTCTCCTGGAGATGAAGAATGTGATATTGAGCTATCAGAGTTTCTTCCCTCTGAGCTACTTAAAAAGTCACTCTTTACCAGCTCAGGTGAACAAAGAGTCGCTACTCCTCTAACTCCTCCTCCACGTTCAGTATCTACGCCAGTAACTCCAAGACAACCATCAATGGCTCTATTGCTTTCTCCTCACATGATGCTACCTAGCTATGAGTAAACAACTGTAGTTCATACGTGTCACTTATTGACTTGTCAACTCATATTTCCCCATATTAATTCTGTAATCGTAGCGACATACTAGAACCATGACCGACACAGCAGAGGATCTACAAGTACTAAGAGAACAGCAAAACCTCTATGACGAGGACTGCGAAGATGATTATCTCAAGCATACAAACACTACCGGTGATGAATACAGTGTGTTCTACGAATTCGTAAGTTTTTTATGTCGCGTGGTATCTGACAATCTATAGATCAAGTAAACAGTGTTCATTGCTGTTCTAACAATTAATAGGCAATTAAAACCAGGAGTCGAGTTATGGCGTTTGAGTGTACCTGCTTTCATCTTGCAACCAGTTTCTCTGCTAGAGAAGTTGTCTCATTATGCAGCACCAAACGAAATCATTGAAAAGTTTGTTTCATATCACCATACGCTAACCATATAGCATCCACGAAATCGAAAAACCATCTGAACGTTTCTTGCAGGTTCTAAACTGGGTCTTATCTAACTGGAGGACAATTCCCCGCGTAGGATTAGAATCTTCCAAACCATATAATCCAATTCTTGGTGAAATATTCAAGTCGTACTGGACGCATGAGGCCGGTGACAAGTCTGTCTTCATCGCAGAACAAATTTCTCATCATCCTCCAGTAAGCGCGTTTTACATGAACAACAAGACACGTGGCAATTTTACATACCAAGGATGGGTTTATCCACAAACAACTGTTTCATACTATGTCGCTTCAGTTATGACTGGTGACTTTAAAGTCGAATTCACTCCAAAAGGAAGTACAACATCTGAAGTATACAAATTGCAACAACCACCAGTCGCGTGCAATGGAATCTTGTACGGCTCCAAGTACATTGAAATTTATGACAACTTGACATTGTCATGCGCTCAAACTGGATACAAGGCGACTGTTACATTTGAAACTGGAGGAACAAATGGACTAAAAGGTACAGTATTCAAAGTATACGATGGCGAAGAAGATGGAGAATCAGAATTCACCATCGAAGGTGTTATCAACGAAAAGGTTACTGCAACTAACGTAAGAACAAAAGAAACCAAAACATTGTTCGAGGTTTCTTCACTCAAACGAATCAAAAAATACATTGCCGATGTTGTCGATGAAGAATGGAACGAATCAAGACGAGTTTGGCACCACGTTACCAAGGCACTAAAAGATAAAAACTTTGACGATGCTCAACTACACAAACATACCGTTGAAGAACGTGAACGTGCAAGAAGAAAAGAAATGAGTGCCGAATGGAACAAGAAAGAGGAAGAAAGAAAGAAACAAGATGAAGAAAAGAAAAAAGCAGAGAAGAAACCAGAACCACAAGCATCATCATGGTACAGTAGTGTTTGGTCATATGGTTCTAGTGTAGTTACTGCTGTCGTTGG
>JAESGV010000943.1_pt1 | contig 12561 bp, 13 predicted proteins | sample 9269781 | NCBI WGS metagenome assembly JAESGV01 (sample SAMN15741586, study PRJNA653496) | algae metagenome | isolation source: Tildeniella torsiva UHER 1998/13D and co-occurring heterotrophs from... | place: Slovakia: Slovak Paradise National Park, Hrabusice, Kosice Region | collected 2000-01-01 | reverse complement strand
TGCAAAACTTTTTCATTTTTTAACAATTCCTCACGTAGTGATTCTAAAGAGTTAGATTATTTTGTAGATGCTCTTACGTTTGTAGAAAAATGATACTATTGCGCGATGATACGAAGGTGCTGGAATGGAACTGTACTGCGTTGCCAAGTGTGGAATAGCATCGTGTTTGATGAGATTCTTTGCAAAGTCATCTGTCTTTGCTAATACTTGTAGCGTCAAAATATCGTTGCATGCTTCCAATGTTGAAATAATCCATAAATCGTTGACTGTTGTGTGATTTCGTTTTAGTACTTCTAACAGTTTGACTTCAACTTGTTGATCGTAGATAGTTTTCATCAAGTAGTCTGTTGTGTAAGAGTATTTAAATATGCATACCTGTTTGTAGCAGTCCAATTAAACTATATAAAATTGCAGTTGTTTGCTTTCGTTGTTGTTGTGAAAATTTTGTGAGGTCAGGATTTTTGTCAATCAACTCCCAAAACCAAGTGCTATTTTTCATTGTTTCGATATCTTTGCTTAATTCTATTTTGTGAGTGACTATTGTCGCTACATACGTTTGTATTTTTTGTATTCATAGTTTATAATATTACCCAGAACAAGCGTTATAACTAATCGAATTTTAAATTCGCGTGTAATCTTTGGGAGTTCGAATTTCTCTTCCTCTTCTTCATTTTCTTTTTTTTCTTTATCGTTGGATTGTTGCGAGTCGATTTGCGCAGGTCGTGTATTCTTATCGAGTTCTAGTGGTTTGGGATCGTTGGAGTATCGTGCGAGCCGTATTGGTGCGTATACAAAACGGTTTCTGACTGTGTTGAACGCATGAGGAACAATGCGTCGCAACATTTTACAAGAAATAATTATTAACTGCCTGCTCTTGAAAACAACCTCATATCGCTGATGTTCAGCCACTTCATCTCGAATGTGAACACATTTGGTTGAATTTAAGTAAAATTTGGTGCTTTGGTTTTTGCATCTTTTATCCACTGTAACTTTAGAATAGCTCTATTGCAAGTCTTAAAAGATTACAACTCTCCATATCTGTCTAAAACAAAGAAGCACTACCACAAACATGGCACATCAGTACTGACAGCTTACACGTCTGTAGTAGGGCAAAATTTTGGTCCCACCCTCCTGCAAATAAAATGAGAAACGATCTCACACCACACAGAGACGTCAAGGGAGTTGATTGTGTTGACGAAGAACGACTAGACAAAGATTTGTACTACCGTTTCAATTTTGTGTCGCATTACGTGGAGTTTACGAGAAACGATGTGAGCCTCATTCAAGACCATCTAGAATTCCTTTCAGGTGTGACCAAAGTGGTCGTCGAGAGGTGTCTCCGTAAATTGCTCTCGTACCATTCCACTCGTGTGCTGCTATTAGGAACCATTCACGATGGAGTTGTTGAACTCAATACAGATCCTGACGAGCTCACTATGGAGAGTCCTAGTATCATCACCCGTGCGGAAATTTTTAGGGGCTTGTTCTACGAATACTTGTCATCCAATTTTGATGAACAATATTTCAATACAGTACTCGCGAAGAAGTTGTCATTCAAGTGGGGAAATAGGTTGATCGACGTCATGTTGGCTTTCAACGATACTTCATACATGAAAGTTCAAATACTGTACACTGAGCTCACATTGCAGTCAGATTTACCATTGGAAACAAGAATTAAACTAGCGACATCATTGAACAAGGCGATGGGAATCTTTATGGAACTTTCAAACGCTGTATTACTGTATGGTGTCGAATTACCAGAAGAATGTGCAGATGACGTCTCATCACATGGAACACCAAGTGAAAATGGTTATCTTTATTAAACGTTAATGCATTTACCATGGAATTATTATTGGAACCTGCTACAACTGGCAATACCTACCAATAAAGCAATTTGTTTGACAGGTAAAACAGATGCCGAAGACACGAACAGACCTCGGACGTTACGAGATACAATTCACAAGGCTACTCACTGTGCCTACAGCTCTTGAGCACTTTAAATCGTACCTCAAAGAAATCTTCAGCGAAGAATCTTTAGAATTTATCCTTGCAGTAACAGAGTTTAAATCAAGCAAGCAAGTTGCATTGTTATGCAATATTTACAACACGTTCTTAAAAGACCACGCTGAGAAAGAGTTGAACATACCAAAGCGCGACAGAGAAAAAGTACTTCAACATTTAAATCAGTACGATCAGTTCAAACAGGACACGTTACTAGTGGACGTATCCATTTTCGATGCAATCTACATTATCGTTTATCGAGAACTACGTGAAGATGCAGGAGCAAGATACATTCGTTCGAAATCATTCCAAACGTTTGTGGATAAAATGGGAGAAGATTTTCTGCTATCCATAGCGTTAGACATTTCACAAAAAGCATACGAAGATGTCATACTTACAGAAGAAGACTTCAGTCAGAAAACTATTAGCCAAAAAGATGTCAATTTTTTCATGCAAGTATTAAGCGACTCTACTGAATGGCGTACGTTCTCTTGATGATCTACTAACAGTCTCACAGAAGCGACATCAGATCCTGGAACATTTTTTTCCAAAACGCGATACACAATGGTCAAAGAGAACAATCGTGCTCATTTATTCAAGAGTACTGGATATTTAGAGTGTAACGCATACCAAGCTCTCGTGGCCGGTTGCGATCCAGTAGCTCTACGCAAAGTCAACAAAGGTCTTGAAACAAACGCAGCCTACTTGGATAGCATAAACGAAGGAGAATACCCTTCAATTATTCGCTATGCAACGATAGACGTGAAAATATCAAAACATGATTTGTATACAATTGTTACAATCGTCTATGATCCTACAAATCGATGTTATATGTTAATTAGTAAAACTACTGACGCGTATCAAGATAAATATCCATTGGTTCACAAACCAGTGCGATTATTCCACTGTAGTGCGTTCTACGAGTTATCAGAACAAAAATCTAGATTTGTTACAGTGAGTTGGGTAGATTTGGGTCTAGGAAGTGTTCCTAGGTTTCTTGAGAAGCTATTCGTGAAACCGTTACTCGTGAAACGAGGTAAGATGGTGAAAAGTGGGTTCACGATAGGCACTGAAGAGATGAGAAAAGTAGGTTTCGTGCCAAACAAATTTGAAGGTGATCGCTCGATGTTGGATACGCTGGAAGAGTTCTTCAAAAGAAACCCTGAAAAGGATCCAACCACTAGCAGTCAGGTATCAGTACAGGAGCATGACATTGGCGAATAGATCGTATACGTGCTGACTACAAAACGTTTAAGTGCTTCTTAGTGATTTTGGATGGTGTATATATTAACCATCTAATATCTTTATAAATATAAATTCCGTCACGATAAATACAATCCCATCTTGATGTAAATCTCTATGTTGTTCGTTCCGAGCTCTTTATCTCTCTCATAGTCCAATCGTCTCGATTCTAGTCCCAAGTACTCGACACCGTTAAATACGAAAATATTAATCTTGTCCTCACATTTAGGTCTCTGATTGATTTCATTCACTAGTTCAATAACCTGTTCTCTAGTCATTTTCACCCACCGTAGCACGTAGCTCATAGCATATGAGTACCAATCTTTGTTAGATAACCCTTCCAAGAGCACTACATCCATCGTGTTTCGAAAAATTATACCCAACGTTCGTAGGACAATAAATTTACTTCGGTTAGATCGGTATTTACGTTCAAGTTTCTCTTCATTTAGCTAGCTTACAATTGGTAGTGAGCTAGTTTGGATCAAGATAACTGAACTCGCGAAATTACCTCGTGCTAGTTTAGTTGATCTCAAGAACGAAGATCAAAACAGGCACACTATTTTCTTTTTAAAATTAAAAGAAATTCTTTTTATAAAACTTCTGATGAAAAAGATGTTTTGAAGGCACAAACAATGATGAATTCTGTGTTTGTTGTAAAAAGCAAACGCAATTCGAACATGACAGAAACAGAGCCTCTAACAGGGCGTTCTACAGACGAAGAAGATATAGAACTAGCCGAAACAAACTTGTACAATATCACCGGTAGCACTAGCATCATAATAGAAAGCTACGACAAATGTTTTTCTTATTTCGACAAACGACGCATCGACGATCGATCTTTTTCCGAAGATTTTATATTAGAGTGTAACAATAGAATGAAAGAAAATTCAACTGGTGGAATGGACTTGAATATCTTTATACCACACGAGAATCGACATTTTGCAACTGAAAAGCTGATAACAGAACGTTTACGTGCGTACTATCAACAAGAACACCAAATTGAAACATCGAGACTCATACGCAGTAAACTCTATGCACTCGTTCTTACAGTTATTGGTTTGATGCTTTTAGCATGTAGTAGTTTAGCGCAAGACTATTTCACAGTTGCGTACTCGACACCAAAAACAGTTACATACGTATACGATGTCGTAGCGTGGTATGTTTTTTGGACAAGTTTTGATCATGTATATTATAATTGGGATAACAATTGGACACTTGCACAAGAAAGAAAAAGAACTTTTGTTGTTGTCAAATTTGCTGCATTTAAAATGTAAATTATTTATTCAAACTAAACACTTGTGGTGTTGACGATTTAAATATAAACTTCAACGTGAGTTGTGCAAAACCAAGAACTGCACCGATCGTGTTTGGTAGCCAAATGTTTGTATTTTTTAGAAGTAGACCGTACGCTGCCCAATTTACAGAATTTAGTGTTGCTGCGATGGCCAGTAAAAATGGTATTGAATCTGCGTTTCTTTTCTCGATAACTTCTTTTAGATTAGCTAATGGAGAACCTATCATCACTATGGCTGCGATAGCGCACGTCATACCCAAATAACGTGGCATTTGATCTGGATCGCAGTAATATGTTATAAATAAAAATCCAATTAGGAACACAGCTACTGATGCTGCAATTTTGTACACATATATCATTTTCTCTTCTAATAGATTGAATATCAAGTAGTGATAGTAAATCGATAATACTACTCCGACACCGTTACATAGTAAAATAACATAATCTTCGATAACTAACGCATATGAACACCAAAATAGACAATTGACTGTCATACATAAAAAGGGAAACGTTGGAAATTCGCGTCCACGTACATTCGCTGGTAGCGGTGATATTGGTGATGTTGGGACTGCTTCCCATTTATTTTCTTCTGCAACTTTGATGGCTTTCCTATTGGTTAGAATACGACAACAAAAGAATACCATGGTGATAGAAATAAAAAAATATTCAGTATGGCACCTATAACGCCAAGTGGCGCTGTCAGATACGAGAGTGGTGTCATGCAACGCCGTTTAAAAACAGTTGACAAAGCGAATAAAATAGAACAGCGATAAGACCATTTATTTTTCTCTTCAGTTAGAAACACGAACGTAAAACAATTTTAAAGACTGAACTAAAACCTGAGCATTGTTTAATAAGAAATCCGCCCGTTAACCTTTCTATTAGAACTGTTTGGTCAACTCCTAAAAACGCCACAAATTAATTACGGCCAAAGAGTACATGTATGTAGTTACAGTTGGTCCGCGAACACCCGCGCTTCGTTAATTGAATTTCAAAGTTATAGTTTGCAGATGCAACTAGAATGAAGCACAGAAAAATAATTACAAATGCTATCTGACTTGCTCAAACGCATACACAAGCGATTACCGTGGAATAAGGTATTTGTTGTAGTGCAGCGAATTAACATGTAGATTCCTCTCACACCTCGCGTTGTGAAGACAAATAACTCAGCATTTAACGGTCAAAAAGAGCACAAATTCTGCAACAATTACGGTAACAAAGTTTCGCTCTCAAACTCACTATTAGTGTCAACAGCAAAGTATAATGCTGTCACATTTGTTCCTCAGAACCTTGCTGAACAATTCATGCGTTTGGCAAATGTGTACTTTTTGGTGATATCGCTACTGCAGATTTTTTCAGGTTTGAATCTGACTGAAAAGGTGAATACAGCCGTTCCATTGGCATGCGTTGTTATTTTTCAAATGATCAAGGATGGATTTGAAGACATGGTAAGCGTGCAATTTGGTACTCACAGTCGTAGAAACTCCACATTGCCGATAGACAAGTCAATAGATCGAAAACGCAGGTTATACGCGACGGAAAATTGCAAAGCGTCACATGGGAAAGTGTTGTGTACGTGACCGTATAATGTGCTAATATCGTAGGGTTGGTGACATTGTTCGCGTTGAACAAGACGAGTTTTTTCCAGCAGATTTGGTCTGTTTGGCAAGCAGCGAACCAGGAGGACTGTGTTACATTGAAACTTCACAACTAGACGGAGAAACAAATTTGAAAATCAGAAGGTCACTACCAGCAACTTCACAACTCGTATCAGTTTCAGACCTTGGCAACTTGAACTCTATAACGACATGTCAACCACCAAATAATCAATTGTACAAGTTTGTTGGAAAAATGCAAATTGATCAAGATGAGAAAGAATACCCCATAGAAGTCGAACAAATTCTATTACGTGGCGCGATGCTCAAAAATACGCAATTCATCTACGGATTGAGTGTCTACACTGGCAAACACTCAAAACTAATGATGAATTCAGAAGACGCACCACACAAGATGAGCAAAATGGAAAAGGTCACCAACAAGACAATTTTGGCACTGTTCGTGCTGCAGTGGTTTATCACCATACTATGCGCGATCTGCTCTGCTATTTGGCAAGACCAACATCTCGATATGTGGTACTTGTTTCACAAGAATCCAACGTCGAGTGTGAGATACGGATTCCAAAGTATTATCACGTTCTTCACACTGTTCCACAATATGATACCTATTAGGTGCGTTACGTTTATTCTTTAACTTTTAGTTTGTACATAACAATGGAGTTTGTCAAATTGATGCAATCGAGGTTGATGATTGATCAAGATATTGACATGTACTACGAACCTGCTGATATGCCTGCTGTTGCAAGAACAAGTTCACTAAACGAGGAGCTAGGTCAAGTAGAGTACATCTTTTCCGACAAGACAGGGACATTAACTCAAAATGTAAGTTGATTGTAGATATTTACACAAAAGATTATGGAATTTTTGAAATTCTCAGTAGACGGAGAAGTATTTGGCAACAAAACGACAGAAATTGGTAGTGCAAAAAGAGACAACGAAGATGACACCAGACCTGCTGATTGGAAACCATCATCAGATGGATTCAACTTTTATGACGATCGTATCACAGAACAAAGATGGAGATCACACACTAACGCAGAATCAATCCGAAAACTCTTCACACTACTAGCCGTATGTCATACTGTGATACCAGAACAAGACACTCGCGATAAAACCAAGATCTCCTATCAAGCAGCATCTCCTGATGAAGGCGCGCTCGTCAAAGCAGCAGCAAATCTAGGATTAAGACTCCTCGAAAGAACACCATCATCTGTTACCATAGACGCAGATGGTGAACAAGAAACATACGAAATTCTCAATGTACTAGAGTTCAACTCCACAAGAAAGAGGATGAGTGTGATCGTACGCACTCCTGATAACAAAATTGTGTTAATGACAAAAGGTGCAGACAACGTGATTTACCAGTTGATGAACCCAAGTACACATAGCGAACAAACACTGATCAACTTGAAACTGTTTGCGGAAGAGGGTCTACGTACGTTAGTTTGTGCTCAAGTAGAACTTGATGAAGTCTTTTACAAGGATTGGAATAAGAATGTTTTTGAACAAGCAAATACAACACTAGAAGACAAGGAAGAAGCGGTAGCCAAAGCTGCAGAACAAGTTGAAAGAAACTTGGAGTTGGTTGGTGCTACAGCAATTGAAGATAAACTACAAGAAGGTGTTCCACATACGATTTCAGAACTTGCTAAAGCTGGTATCAAAATTTGGGTACTTACAGGAGACAAACAAGAAACGGCTATCAACATTGGGTATGCATGCAAGTTGCTTGATAATCGTATGGGTATCATGATATTGAACAACACGAACAGAGCCCAACTGAAAGAAGAAATTCGAAACTCGCTACGTATGGCAGAGAATGGTGAGATTATGGGAGATTCAGGACTTGCTGTAGTGATTGATGGTGCGTCGCTAGATCTAGTACTACAACAAAACTCAAAGAAAGAGCATGCGCATGAACCAACGATAGAAGAGAAGCACCTACAAGAACCAACTATCGATCATGATTTACCAGGCGAAGAGACACTTGCTGTTACCTTTTTGAAGCTTTGTATGCTTTGCAGAAGCGTTGTGTGTTGTAGAGTATCACCACTTCAAAAAGCACTGGTCGTCAAATTAGTTCGTGAAAACCTACACGGAAGTGTCACACTAGCAATTGGTGATGGAGCAAATGACGTTAGCATGATACAAGCAGCCAACATTGGTGTTGGTATAAGTGGTCAAGAAGGTCTACAAGCAGCACGTGCAGCAGATTACGCAATTGGTCAATTTAGATTCTTACGCAAGTTATTACTCGTTCATGGTCGTTACAACTATCGAAGAATCGGAAAACTGATCTGCTATAGCTTTTACAAGAACCTCACTTTGCAACTATGTCAACTATGGTACGCTTGGTTTAACGCAGTTACTGGAGCAACTATCTATGATAGTTTACTCTTGATAATGTTCAACTTGATCTTTTCTGCACTACCAATTTTAGCGTTTGCTATATTTGATAGAGATGTAAGTGTAGAAGCATCCATGGCAGTGCCACAGCTGTACATACTTGGTCAACGAAGCAATCATTTGAACATGCGTGTATTTGCAGGTTGGATCATAACAGGAATATGGCACTCACTCGTGTGCTTTTTTGTACCATGTTTGGCAGTAACTTTTGCAAGCTCGTTTTTCATTGGAGCACCACCAGACTATGCATTGTTATCGTACATGGTTTACACATGCGTGATTGTTGTAATCACGCTCAAACTTGGTGTTGAGTCATCAACGTGGACAGTAGCTCACTTTTTATCATTTTTTGGATCAATTCTATCGTGGTTTGTCGTAGCTGGTATCTATGCATCACTATGGATCATACTTGTCCAACAACTACCAAAACAACTCTCACCATTGGTGGATATCTCAAAGACCTCGTTTGGAACAGCGTTCAATGCATCAGGCAATTGGTTGTTTTGGCTAACTTTACTTTTAACAATTGTTTTGGCGCTTGCAAAAGATGTTATTTGGAAGTCAATTGTTCATAATATTACCTTTGGGAACCAGTTGCGGCAACTATATCACGTGATTCGTGATTTAGAACGTTCGGGTGTCACAATAACAGAAGAGACGGTAAAAAGCAACTATCCACTTTTGAACGATATACATCCACCATTAAGACGCTTACCAGATAGTATCTACTTGTCTGGTGACTTGTCTCAAACATATCAAGTAAAAAAGCGAGCAAGTATGCAACTCGTGCATACAGGTTACAGCTTCTCACAAACAGAAGGTGGTCAAGCAGAGCTAGTAAGAACAGCATCAGACAGAGCAACGCGTGAAGAGATTATTAGAAGAGAACATAGAAAAGATTCAACAGAACTAACAAATGCTGATGAGTTAACGTCAGAAAGCAATATAGAACTAGGAACTGGTTGGTAGTGTACAAATGCTTAGCGTTAGATAGCTTTTATAAAAACAGTAACTGTGATATTATGTAAGACCATTAATTTTCTATGAAACTTGTTGTTTGATTTTCTAGAGTAGGATACAAGTTTGTAAATTCATACCAAACTTCCAACATGGGTGCAGCACTTAGTGTGGACTACGCTTACGCCATACCAGTTGCACGTCGTTCATACGTCATCGATAGCGATCCATACAGTTCATACAACGACGTCAAGAAACTTACCTTCAAAGTCAATGGCGAAACCTTAAGAGAATTAATTATTTTGGAACAATTTGGAGCAAATACCTACTTGGTACACGACATCACAGTAACAAGACCACTACAACTACCACAGAAATTTGTAGTAAAAGTGGTACGCGACAATATCGAAGAAGTACAAGAGAATGCTCGCCTCTTACGCAAACTTAAGAGAGATACTGCGTTTGCACAAAATCTATACGAAGACTACACTCTTAAATCAACAACGATTAGTCATACAGACACTTTATTCGTTATAATGGTATTTGATGTTTTATTTCTAACTATTTTAGAACTATTATGAACTTGGATCCCTACAAAAAATACTAAACGCGCGCAAAGAACCATTCTCACAAAAGCAAATCGACTACTCTATTTCCAATGTCTCCTATAGTTTAGGATTACTCCATGGCCAACGTCCAGGTCTCATTCATGGTAACATCGCACTAGATACCATATACGCAGTACGAGAACATGAAACGGGCATATTCATGCTAATCGTTAGTGGATTAGAAGTTTCGCTTGAAAAAGATCCAACAAACACTCGCAACGGACCTCCAGAACAAACAAACGCATGCGGAAAAGCGTCAGATATTTGGAACTTTGGAGTTGTGTTATACCAGCTCATGACGTTAGATACAAACACGACATGCACTTCTCGTATTCAAGATTGGACAACAGAACAAGAACAACACAAACTCATGCGAAAAAAATTACAATCCATGAACACATACAATGACGAAATCATTGATCTCGTTTTGTCCATGCTAAAATACAATCCACAAGATCGCCCAACTGCATTTGATTTGTTTGTCAAGAAGACAACTGGTATACCCATGTTAGCACGTTTCGGATGTTTAACAAAATCCTATGCGAGAATAGAAAAACTCGCAAAAGAATTTAATCTATTCGAAGGCGCAAAAACGGGAGATATGTCCATTGTTCAATTGATGATCGATCGAGGTGCAAAAGAGTGGAATAGAGGACTCCGTGGAGCGTGTATCAGCGGAAACAAAGAGATCATCATGTTAATGATACAAAAAGGCGCAAAAGATTGGCAAATGGCGTTCCATGGTGCTTGTTACGGTGGCCAACGCGCTATCATCGAGTGGTTAATATCTGAAAACCACTACGACTGGAATTATGGGTTAAAAGGTGCATGCGAAGGTGGTTGGCTAGACATCGTCCAAGAAATGATTGAAATAGGCGCAAACGACTGGAATGGAGGGCTATACTATGCTTGTTTGGGTGGTTGGGAAGATATTGCGCAGTTGATGCTTAATAAAGGTGCAGACAATATAAATGACAGTCTATGGCGAGCATGTGAGCAAGGAAAAACACAAGTTGTGTTGCATTTACTAGATAAAGGTGCAGGTGGGTTAAATAAAGCGTTACGTGGTGCATGTCATAACGGTGACATCGAATTGATCAATATTATCATCAGAGCAGGCGCAACGAGTTGGAATTTGGGACTCATGGGCGCTTGCGAAGATGATCACAAGAACATTGTTGAAATGATGATCAGACTTGGTGCAGATGATTTTAATTACGGATTACAAGGTGCTTGTGCTGATGGAAATATGACGCTTATTCGGTACATGATTGAAAAAGGTGCAAATGATTGGAATTTGGGATTACACAAAGCGTGTTTCTTTGGAAGAATGAACGCAATTGATTTTATGTTGGAAAAGGGAGCAAAAGATTTTAATGGAGGATTGAGAAACGCATGTAGGAATAACCAAATCGCAACCATTAAGAAAATGATTGAGAAGGGAGCAAACGCTGAAATAGTTGCAAAAGAATTTCCATCCATTAACTTGTAATGTAATATAAAAATTAAAATAAATTTAAGGCATCCACTCTCTGCACGCTCTTGGTACACAATGCAGCAACTTCAGCAGGTACCACAAAAACACTAGGATCAGGTCTATCCGTGTTCAAAATTGTGTACGTGGTGACAGTGCTTCCCACCTCCAATTTCACAGGCAAATCTGTAAACGCGTCCGTGAAATAACTTCCATTACTCTTGTTTATCCATTGTTTCACAATGTGGCCATCTCGCACGGTAAGTCCCTTGTACTCTGATTCTGTCCATGGGTCGCGCTCAAATGGATTGTTTTCGATAACATGCTGTTTGCATACAATTGCAGAATCGTTGTGTAACAAGTTTTGTGAAATCGACCACTGAGTTTTCGCGTTTACGTCGTTGATTATGTATTCCAGTGTTTTAATTTTACCAGGTGTTTCGATTATTCCTGCATATCGTAGTTTTAGGGATTGTTTATCTGCATGTACCAGATAGTCGACAGAGGATGCACCGTGGTTGATTACGAATTTACTAGTGAATGTTGTGAACATGTGGGGTGCCTGAGCACAAAGTGAACATGTCAACAGGACAGCCAGAAAGATTGTTTTTTGCATAGTTGTTTACAAGTATTCTCTTATTAACAGAACGAGAAAAATAGTTGTGACTCGTACAAAGAGTAAACGACTAAACTCTCGTGTTGCAGTTTTAGAAAATTAAATTGTTAGAGTAAATTTGACATATTCACCTCGTAAAAGAAGTTCCTGGTATTGATTGACCTACTATCCACGACTCCACAACTTTAAAAGTGCTGATTCTCGCTCAAAGTAGCATTTTCTGTAGTTGACCTAAAAATAGCTCGGTTTGTCCAGCAAAGTAAAAAACCCTAACTCCCAACACACAACAAACTCATCTATTGTTGACCTGTCTGTGTCACCCTATAAAATTAGCACGATAAGCACTC
>JAESGV010000942.1_pt1 | contig 12567 bp, 16 predicted proteins | sample 9269781 | NCBI WGS metagenome assembly JAESGV01 (sample SAMN15741586, study PRJNA653496) | algae metagenome | isolation source: Tildeniella torsiva UHER 1998/13D and co-occurring heterotrophs from... | place: Slovakia: Slovak Paradise National Park, Hrabusice, Kosice Region | collected 2000-01-01 | reverse complement strand
CAAAGTCACGAGCAACGATTCGAGATACTGCTTCGAAACCAAGGCATGTACCCCAAACAGGGAAGTAATTGCCTTTGTTGTTATCTTCTAATGCAAGTTCAAACAAGTACTCGAGTGCGTGAATGTAGGGAGAGGAATCGAGGTCCGTTCCACCACCTGGGAATAGAAGGCCATTAACACCATTAAATAACTCTTTTAGGCGTTCTTTGCCAACGTTGAATGGAATGGGCACTACTCGTCCTCCTGCACTTTCTATCCATTTTACATAACTCGCTGCAATGTATGTATTGTTTGCGTTTTCGTGGCCGTATGGTTGTGCGATTATTCCAATAATTGGGCGTTCGTTGAGGCAGTACACGGCAGTAGCAACTAGGAGCAGCAAGTACACAGCAGCTCTTGCCATCTTCACACTTTTTGTCAGTTTTCAAACTTGTTTACAAGATATTTCAGGATTGTCCCATCAAGACACATTAAGAGGACTCGCTAACATTCGAAAAAGAGTACAATAGGATAGCTTTAATTCAAAACATCTGATATCTGTCCAATGAGACAATTTGCAGTTATTTTATTTTAGTAGAATCTACAACAAATCTGTACGTCAGACTATCTATTTGCGTTGGATACTGCAGGAAATCGCAAGTGATTATATTTTACAACCAGTTCCAAACAATGCAAATAGAAGACGTCACGTTCAGCAACTATGCCTGTGACACAAGCCTATATTCACTTCTGCAACTAAAGATGCGTCGCTGTCGCTTCATACGTACGCGTTTCCAGAAGACAGAGGGTGTTGAACTCGAAAATAATGGCACCCGAACCAATTTCGTTGCTAAGGACAATAATCGCATGGTACTAACAGATTACGTAATTATAGAACCAGTTGGCATCCATTCACTGGAATTTAAAGTTGTTTCTACGACAACTCAAATGACTATCGGAATAGTAAATCCTGCACGTTTTAGTAAACATAATTGCGTTGGAGAAAATAGAGAATCGTGGGTAATAGCCGCTAATCCTCGATATTAACTTTGCTAGGGTGTTTTTTTGCTTCGTGGAGAACTGATTGGACCACTACTCCAATCTTGGTACACAGGAACATCACCAATCGTTGCAAATGATATAGTAGGTGTCATAGTTGACGCCAAACAAAAAACGTGTTCATTCACGGTGAATGGAAAAAATCTCGAGCATCACCACACAAATATAAACTTGCCAGTTTGTTTTGCTGTTTCTTTATTCAGAAAAGAGGATGTAGTAGAGATAGGTACCATTAAATTAGAAAACTAAGCTGTAAACTTTACTCAACTTATCGTTTCAAACACTCAATAGAGTAGTTCAAAGCCTTACTAATTTGCGATTGTCCAGTCTTTACGTCGACTGCAACTAAAACTGGAGCATTTGAACCTTGTAAATAGGCAACATAATAGTACAACATTTCGTCTTCATCATAGTAGCTAGTGTAACCATCAGCAGTAACGAGCACTAGTGCACCAATTACACGTGTGACTTTTCCTGACTTGTGGTCGAGTTCAACTAATTGTCGGCTACCATCGGTATTCAAAATAGATGCATACAAAGCACCGTGTTTGGAATCGTGCTCCATGTTAATCACCATATATTCCATTTGTGCGTGCGAAACAATTTTACCAGTTGGAACGTCAATCATGTACAATCCAAACATGTTGTCTTCACTAGTTGTGAAAAAGAATTTGTGATCATGTTGGCAGTACGTGGAACCGTCACTTGTAGTACCATCGAGGTCGATTGTACTAACAATATCAAATGAATTCTTTTCAAAGTTGATTGACGCTAACACGGTCTTGTGGTCGATGAATGCGACAGTGTAGACTTTGTGAGTGGTTCTGTCAACTTGGAGGAAGCTCATAGAACTGTTGGTGCTGAATTTCTTCTGAGTTTTACCTGAAACAGAGTCGAGCATGTAAACTGACATTTCATAGGTGCCCGTGTTTATATTCATAAAGTAGAACAGGTTTTTAGATGGATCATAAGCACAGGCTCCTGGGAGAGCACCAACTTCGTCACCAAATGATGCAATAGTTTGCATACTTCCGCTTTGAGTATCTGTTATGTTGGAGTAACGGTTGTTGGTGAGACGGTCTGTGTTTACAGTCATCGCTAGAAGTGATTTAGCGCTCACATAGGCTATTAACACACTCAGTAGAACCAACTTCATGTTTGTATTTGTTTGACAGGTGCGACACTTACACAATCACGAACTGGAAGCCAAACGCGCAAAAATAACTGCTCACCATAGCTTCACGCTAGCTTCTTAGTAATAGCTGTGCTTGAGCACAACCAAACTTTACCGAAACGATTGTAACGCTAATGATTTGTGACAACACCACATGAACACCACAAGAACAACAGGGACCATCCTGAACATTTCACCATGAACCTTTACATAAAAGAGTTAGCAAGAGTTTTGCAATATTCACTCAATTAAACAAAGCAAACAAGATGTCAGCACCAGTAGAAGAAATGAAACTCGCAGTGGTTGGAGGTGGCGGAGTAGGCAAATCCGCTATCACCATCCAATTCGTACAGAATGCTTTTGTAGAGACATACGATCCAACGATTGAAGATTCTTACCGAAAGCATTTCAAAGTCAATGACGCAGTTGTATTTGCTGAAATCCTTGACACAGCTGGACAAGAGGAATACAAAGCACTACGAGACTCTTACATGAGAAATCAAGATGGTTTCGTCTGCACCTACTCTATAATCGATAAGAAGTCGTTTGAGGAGATAACAACAGATTTCATCGAACACATTCGAAGAGTTAAAGACACTGATAGATTCCCTTGTGTACTTTTCGGTAACAAAAACGATATGGAGAGTGAACGCACGATCAAAAAGGAAGAAGCCAAGATGTATGCAGAATCTTGTGGAGCTGTATTCATGGAAGGTTCTGCGAAACGAAGACTAGGTATCGATGAAGCATTCCACGAGCTTGTCAAGCAAGTAAGAGCTGAGAGACAGAAACAACTTCCAAAAGATGACAAAATCATACACAAGAAAAAGTGTATGCTCTTGTAAGATAACTGTAAAATAATTTCAAAAACACTTTCAATTTTCTTGTGGTTTAGCAATGATAAATGAACTTCTCGCATAGCTGTTCTCAATAAGTCGGTTGATAATTCGGCGAAACAATTATTTGGTGGTTTCATTAGTCAACCTGTCATTTGTCTCACGAACATAGTCTTTTCAAAAAACAAATGCGCGTAGTAGTTATTGCACTCTTCGTATTATGCTTTGTTGCATTCGCCTCAAGCAAAGGCTTTGGTAGCATTGGTAAGAAGATTGGAGGTATCGCCAAGAAGGGTTTGAGTGGCAAACTCTCAGGTCTTGCTGGTGGTGCTTTGGGTGGCAAGCTAAAGGGACTGTCTGGTCTTGGTGGCAAACTCGGTGGAAAACTCGGAGGTAAACTTGGTGGCAAATTCGGAAAGATTGGTGAGAAGCTAGGCGGCAAGGTTGGTGACAAAGTCAAGGGTAAAATGTCAGGCCTCTTTGGCAAAGCTGGCAAGAAGAACTCCAAGAAGAGCGCACCAGTTGAAACCGAAAGTGACATCTCAAACGGTGCTACTGTCACTGCCACTACTGGATTGAACGTACGCAACGCTGCATGCACTACTGGTGCTATCGTCAGAACTGTACAACAAGGTACCAGCATGAGATACACTGGTCAATCCAAGACCGCTTGCGGCCATACATGGTACTCTGTATCAGGAAACGGCTTCAGTGGATGGGCCGCCTCAGGCTTCTTGAGCCAAGGTGGAAGCACTCCATCTGCACCAGCAAACCCACCAAGTGTTGGTGGTGCTGATGTAAGCAGCTACCCAACTTCCTACACTACTTCTGGATACACATACACTGGCCGCAAGGCTCAAGTTTTGCACTTCTTGAAGGCAAGATTGACAGCTTCAGCAACCACTTACTCATCCCACTCTGAAGGACCTCTAGGATCTGCTGATTTGTGGACCTCTGGTGCAGTTTACGCCAAGGATAACAGACAAATGGCCGGAATGAACGCATTGGCTGATTACATTTCCAAGAACTTGCGCCCATTGGGTCTCTCATACGTCATTTGGAAACAAAGAATTCTAGGCACCTGGTCCAACGGTGTTTGGAAGAACATGGAAGACAGAGGTGGCATCACTGCTAACCACTTCGACCACGTACACATTACTTTCGCCAAGTAAATGTAGCCATAAAAATATATTCGCCATAATTCAGTTTTGTAATTTGTTTTGCCAACCATGTTACGCCACTTTCTGGTGGGTACATTATGTGCTGCATCGTTGATACCGATTGTGAGCGTTGTCGTATATTTTTCATTATTCAGTCTACGATTGTCATATCCAGAAGCGTGGCTCTGTAGTAATAACACGGTTTTCAAACATAAAACACATTCACAGTGCTCGGATTGGGAACATATTGATACATCAAAGTACTATTTCGACGAAAAAATACACTCAAAAATAGTACAAGAAGTCACGATAAAATCTAGGGATGGTGGAGACGTTCACGCATGGTTGCTCACACATAACGATACTATTCGACCAGTAATCATTATCGTTCATGGATTCCGACTTTCTAAACATCATTACACCGTTTTGTTACCTGCACACATGCTCTACCAAAATGGATACGATATCATGGCTATTGACTTGCGCAATCATGGAAAATCATTTCAAACAAATCTCTTTGCAACATTTGGACACACTGAACACTTGGACGTTCTAGGAGCGATAGATTATTTGTACAACCATAGCGTAACAAAAGTTGGAATTTATGGCAGTAGCATGGGCGCCACAACTTCGTTAATAGCAACAGGTGAAGATGATCGTATTCAAGCAGCGTTTGTTGACTCACCAGTATGCGATGTAGAAGAGTTGGTGAAACATCACACTAGTTTCACAGGTTATCACCTGTCGTTAGTGCTTGTGCGCGTTTCTAGATGGATGGCTAGGATATTAGGTGGATTGTACCCACCATATGAGTATAACACAAACTCCGCTCTAAAAAAGCTAAAAGATAGGCCAATACACTTTGAACATACAGAGTTGGATGTAATTGTGCCAATGAAGCATTCTGAAACATGTTCCAAGATTGGCAGTGATCACGGTGCAATTGTTACAACTAATTTTGTATCAAGTGGTGGGAAAGTTGTACCGAGCTTGATCAATAATTGCTGGGATCACTGCGTGAATGTATTGAGTGATCCAAACTCATACCAGAAACGTCTGACGCAGTTTTTCAATACTTACATTCCTGTTTAAGTTATGAAGAGTTGATAGATACTTGTTGCACCTTCTTTCTGCTCCATAACATAAAAATTCTGCTTTACAACTATCACAATGATGGAAGAATTACCTACAGAACTTGTAGCTTCAGTACTTTCATATTTACCGATACATGAGATTATGATATCATGTATGAGCGTAAACCACGCATGGCAACATGCTGTTGTAGCGCACGACGAAATTATTTGGAGACCATCATGCATACAACTTTTGTCTCTACCACCAAATACGTCGCTACCAATTTTTAATTACGATTCGTGGGGAGAGTTCTTTACATCAAATAATCTTTTCTATTCGCTTCGTTTTTCCAGCTATTATAATTCGGAAGACAATACAGCAGTCAATATCGAACTATCAAATAACAATTTAGTAGTAACTAACACAAAAGGCAATTGCGAAACGATATACTGCTCGAAAACACCACTACATCACGTCAACAACACTTTGTACTATATCGAAGTTGTTATTGATAAATGCGAATGGATTTCCCTAGGCTTTGCAGAAAATCCCACAAAAATTATTGGATACGATTGGATTGGCTACCGACGAGGTCAAATAGGATTTGCAAATGACAATCAGGCATTTAAAGACCGTCTATCCATAGCACAGTTTACACCAGACAGTCACTTGTTTCAGCAAGGATCTGTAGTGAGCTTTACGATAAAATGCGAAACAATTGAGGGGAACAATATTTTCGCAGGTCGATTATTTGTCGATGGGAAGTACCACACTACATTTAAGATGGAAAATGAAGAATTGTATTTTGGAGTTACACTTTATGGACAGGGAACTCAGGTCACTTTACCCACGCAGTTCAGGCACATCAACGAAGTGTTTAAGCAAGTGCTACTATAAATCTTGTTAGATGAAAATATTGTTTAGTATTTGTAAAACACAACATGGTGCAACGTGTAGGAGTAGTGGATGGTATACCATCGAATAAGACAGTCCGTCACCCCGCTTTATCTAACAAACAACTGAGCATCAATACGACTCCACTGGGAAATATAAATAAACACAAACGATGGGAAGAATACGATGAAATTGTAGCCAGTGCACAACCAGTCAGGGAAGAAACCAAAAAAGAGCGAATACAACGAAACAAGCAAACTAAAAAGCAAGACTACGTACAGCAATTATCAGAGCAAAAACAAAAACATCAAAAACGAGTTCCTATCATCGAAAAAAACGACGATATCGAAGATGAAGACAACGTACAGTCTAACATCAGTACAAACGCGAAAGAAAAAACAGACGAACTTGAGGATGATACAGAATGGACTTTGGTGCGTAATAGGTCTGGCAGAGGAGCAAAATATGAGGCTAACAGACTCGAAAAGATGCAAAATGGAGAGAAACTTGTTATGGAGATAGGTTACACAAAGAGATACATGCAAAGCAATTTGAGTGGTGAAAGTGACTACCATTCTGCGAGCTACCGTGATTGGCTGAGGGGAAAGAAGAGACGAGCACTCAAGAATACTACATTGGAACAATTTTTATAGTTATGATAATTCAATTAAAACAACATTGACCACAGTTTATGTTGTACACCTTGTAACGCAACTTCAATCTTAAAACTTACACGCAATTTTTAGTTGAACTCAGGAAATGACACGCAAGGAGTCACCACTGACTGGCTACGTTTTCGAAGAAAAAGAAGGAGACTTATTCTCTTCACCAGATTCACTATGCCACTGTGTATCGGCTTGTTTGCACATGGGTCGTGGTATTGCTCCCGTTTTTAAAAACAAATATAAACGAGTTGATGAATTAAAACGACAAAACGCAAAGCCTGGTGGAATGTGCTTTTTATACGTCCCAGATGAAGATAGATATATTTATTATTTGGTCACAAAAGAAAAGTATTTTAACAAACCAACCTACACGACAATGGAGAATTCTTTAACAGCGATGCGTGACCATTGTTTCGAAAATGGAGTTAGAAAACTATCTATGCCAGTAATAGGCTGTGGATTGGATAAATTAGAGTGGGATAAAGTGAGGAACATTATCCACCGAGTATTTGAACCCATCGGAATGCACATTACTGTTTACAAGTTACCCAGTAAATAGAATTGTTGTATCGTTTTCAAAAGTGTTTATTTGGCACATTCCTCAAACAATTGCCACATCTTTTGTTGATTTTCTCTATTCTCAGCCACATCACTCGCTTTTGATAACTTACATTCGTCATAGTATCCACCATTCACCAAATCTTTACTATCAGCAAGAACCAAGTACAAGGTAGTGTATGCTCCCTGCAACGGTGACTTTGCCAACAGACCCTCTGCTAAGCGTAGAATACCTACAAATATTCCTGGTATTTCACGAGAGATCTCTGTTTGTACGAATCCTGGGTTACATCCGACAGAAAGTACACCAGGTTCAACATGATGCACAAGTTCCTTGTAAAACAAAACACCACAGAGTTTTGATAGCCCATACGCAGCCATAATCTTACCATATTCTTCTTGCATATTTGAATGAACTTGTTCGTAGGTTAGTGGTTTATAATTTGGCACAAATGTATGCGCATTTGAGCTCAAATTGATCACACGAGTTTTGTTCTTGTTAATGACATCTAGTAGTGATGTAGTAAGTAAATAATGTGACAATGCATTTGTTTGCCAACTTCTTTCGAATCCATCTTTTGTGACGTCGTTCTTCAAGAAAGTTGCACCAGCATTGTTGATTAAATAATCCAATGGTAAGTTCATCTTTTTAAATTCCTCAGCACATTGTTTGACTGAAGATATATCGGCCAAATCTACGGCTATACAATCAACAGGAGGAGGTTTCGATTCAGATGCAGATCGTTCTGCACGAATTTCTTTTATCGCTTTTTCGCTCTTCTTAGGGTCGCGTGCAGTAAGAATAACGTGTGCTCCCATTTTGTGTAGCGCCTTTGCTGTCGCCAACCCGATGCCCGCTGTGGCTCCAGTTATCAAGACTGTTTTTCCTCTTAATTTCTCGGAATCGTTTAATACACGACTATCTATGAGCGAACGGCGTAGATATGTTCCAAATCCAAATAGTGCGATAGTAACTGCCGCTGTAATTCCTACAACCCATACGAGAACCATGCTTGAAGTTTTGAGACTTTTAGTGACAGGACTCTTTACAAAACTACAATTTAATGATTTGCTTCCTATTTACATTTATTTATTGATGTGATAGCTAAAAGTTATACTTGCACTTTCCATTAGAGGGCATCTTTCTAAATGATGAATTTTGTTTTGCATTTACATCTTGTTCAGTTTGGATAGAAAAGTGGAACCAATCTTCATGCTCCTTGCTGTTACTATCTACACGCATTTCGCCTCCGCATTTTGGAATCATAGACGAATACATGGGTTCAATGTATGGAAGATTGACAGTCTCGGCAGATCGGTAGGTGCTTGGTGATGAATTGTTGTCGTGAATAGCTCTTTGAAAGTCGTACTCGGTATCGTTCATCACTTCAGCACTTGGAGTGCGTTCGTGGCGTGAGACTGATTGAGTACGCTTCTTGTCTTTGGCAATCTTGCTGTACGATCCTTTGTTGAGGAAGCCTAGAACCATGATCGTGTGTCTTTGTTTCAATATGATTTGTCGTGCCCTTTCGACTGAGCCTTTTTATACCTGGCTTGAAAGTGAAATATTTTTAAATCTTGTCTATATATGGGAAGGCCACCCAATAAGACTAAACTTTTGGTTCTATTAGCAAGTGCGATATAGAAGGTGCTTGATCAGCTACATTTACAGTCGTTTACAGTGCTTTTATTGTCCTCTGAGCTAGATGCAGCTGCCTTCAAACAATAGTTAAACAGCTGATGAGTAGGATAAGAAAGTGATCATAACGCAAACCAGTGTTATACCACGTTGGCATGGGATAGAATTTAGAAAATTGATGCTCCTCTTCCAAAATCGTAAATATTTATTTTTTTATTTTCCAATAGCACTGTTTTTATGTTAGTAAGAATTTATGAATTCACGTACAGTTGTCCCGCTTGATATTTTCGTGACAACTGATACAACGCTGTTGCCGCGACAAACATGTTCACTAATAATAAACTATAATTGACGGGTGTAATTTGTGTTGCGTAGCGTGACCAAATGAGACCAGTAGCAGCGAGAGCTAAATTTTGATTTGTTGAAACGACCTCGACTGGTTTTTTCATGTCACCGACAGCTGCTGCAACCAAGGCCCACTTCATAGCAGGAGCCCAAAAAAAGATGGTCTTTGGACCAGCAGGATGATTCCATAGTCTATTGAATGCACTCATGAGAAAAGAAGATGACGAGTCAACCTGTTCCTGACAAGATGCTTGTTGATGGACATCTGATAGAGCCTATGTATCTTTTTAGCGAACCTCTACCAACAGCAAAATACAAGCATTAACAGTCTTTGAGTCTTGTATCTAAAATCCAACGACTACGACTAATTTTCTTACTCAACTCCAAAAATAGTTCAAAGCGAGCACACAAACTTCAAAAAACACAACAACATGTCTGAACTTACGCAACAAAAGGCCCAGGTAGCAAAGAATATCCTAGCGGACAAGTACAAGAAGATTGTACAAAAGGCAGCAGATAGAGAGGAGACCAGGTTTGGACAATTTTTTAAACGATCTAACGTTTTAGCGATGGCACCAGTGACTATCAAAAACTTATCAAATCACGTCTTTCTACCCGAGATTTTACCACAATTAAAACGATCGGAAAAGGAGCGTTTGGTGAAGTTTTACTTGTCAAAAAGAATGACACCGGAGAGGTTTTGGCAATGAAAAAGTTGACAAAGAGCGAAATGTTAAAGAAGAAACAAATTTTGCACGTTAGAGCGGAAAGAGATATTCTCGCGAGAAGTGACAATCCTGTAAGAACACGTCACAAAAATATTCTAACAACTCGTAGTGGATTGTAGAGTTATCATACTCGTTCCAAGATGAAAGTTCATTATACTTGTGCATGGAATTCTTACCAGGAGGCGATTTGATGACTTGGCTCATAAACAAGGAAATCTTCACAGAGGAGCAAACCAGATTCTACATTGCACAACTCGTTCTCGCTGTCGAAAGTATTCACAAGATGAACTACGTTCACCGCGATTTGAAACCAGATAACATTTTATTGGATAAAAACGGACACATCAAACTCACCGATTTTGGTCTCTGTAAACCATTCGAAGAAGAAGAAGCAGAAGTCGAACAAGAAATCGCTTCAAACGAAGGTTTAGACGAAGACAAAGTGAATACACTCACGCGCAAGCAAAAGATGCAAAGTTGGGGTCAAAACCGTACTCGTCAACTGGTACGTCTTTTCTATTTTTTCATTAACAATACTAGTTATATAGTACAGTTGGAAGTCCAGGTTACATTGCTCCAGAAGTTTTGTTAAAGAAGGGATATCGTTTTGAATGTGATTGGTGGTCTGTTGGTGTTATCATGTACGAAATGATTTATGGTTATCCACCATTCTATGCTGATGATCCAATCAAGACTTGCCAAAAGATTGTCAGATGGAAACACTTTTTGGAGTTCCCCAATGACGTCGATGTCAGTCCAGCCGCAGTTGATCTTTTGAAACAATTATTATGTGACGCAAACGAACGTATTGGTACACAAAGTGGAGGAGCAAACGATCTCAAGAAACATCCATTCTTCACCAAGGTTGATTGGAATAACATTCGTGAACAAACAGCTCCATTTGTACCAGAATTGAAAGATGGTTTGGATACAAAATACTTTGATGAATTCGAGTCAAGTGGTTTGAGCTCGGAAAGTGTTGTCAAAAAAGTTAACGCAAAGAAGGGAGAAGAAATCTTATATTCTGAATTCACTTGGAATAAACACATGGCTCCAAAGCAAGGCGGTGGCGTAGAAAAGAAGAAGCCAACAGGTCGTCCAGGCCTCGATGATGTATTCGCGGAATAAATATTTGTATTTGCTAATGGTAAGTATTGAGCAGTATTGTTCAAGCGCGTAGATAATAATCGATGCACTGTTACAACTTATCTTGACCTGAAAGAAGGCAAGTCAATCTGGCTCAAAACCAATGCTAGATAGTCGTAGTTTTCTTTGTCATTACCATTGTTTCAGATAGCTCTCTTAGCATTATAGTTAGAACGACAGAGGAGTCCTGCCAAGCCTGCTGCCCATGCGCATTCCTAACAGGGCCAACGAAGCCAATATTTGCAAAGAAGGAGAGTACATAAAATCAAAAGAATTTAGATGCATGATGTGCAATGCTTCATGCGAAGCGCTAATGGATCGGATCAGCTCGAGCAGAATGCTTGAAAAAGCGCAAATCGGCAGCATCCAGTCAAGATGATCTTGGACAAACTAACAAGAAGGATAAATAGTGACAATTCGAACCTCATCTTAATGTATTTGTTTAATTGACCAGAAATTAGAGCTGAGCTGCGTCGCTCCCATTAGTTGGGATATCCAACCCATAGAAACACTATCCAAGGTATGACTCGTTAAACTACGAACGGTGCTTCTCTGTAGTGCGCAAATTAATTCCGTAAAAGCGATATATTTAATTAACTAATACAGGATAGCGGAATCCACCACTTGAAATGTCCTTACTGATGTTACATATGTCATACTATGAACAAGAAAGAGTAAATTGTCAAGCATAACAAGAAATTATGTTTTCTTCATAGAGCTTACTACCTACTGCATTCATGTTGACGGTTGAGTGGTTGCTTTGCAAGAGGTTTTTAACTGTTTATTTCAAGAATCATCTAAAGCTTCACATCAAAAATCGTTTGATGTGTTATCAAAGTAAGTCCAGAAGCACTCATCTGAGCTTGATGATAGACATGTGATTTTTCTTCTTGACTATTGGGCCTTTTATGTATTAAATTGTAGCATTGATACGCGACATTGACAAGGACCAAGTTGGCTTGTTGAGTGGCGTTTTGACCAGAAGCTACAGTAACCTTTGCGCATAGAACCAAACAAGCGGAAATACACTAACGTAACGGCCTCATACTATGCGGAGTAGCATCATTACGCAAGTACAAAATTCACCAACACAAACCATGTCCAAGAGGAATGAAGAGATGGACATTATCGCACAGCTTGCAACTACTTCACTCTCTCCATCGGAGTCGCAAAAACAACAGGGACTACAAAACCCTGACCAACGAAACTATAACTTTGTTGCTCAACAACAACAACAAGCAAACGTGAACCAACAAAAACCACAAGAAGAAGAACAATACGAAAGTGGTGAAGAAGAAGGTGATGAAGCA
>JAESGV010000941.1_pt1 | contig 12568 bp, 13 predicted proteins | sample 9269781 | NCBI WGS metagenome assembly JAESGV01 (sample SAMN15741586, study PRJNA653496) | algae metagenome | isolation source: Tildeniella torsiva UHER 1998/13D and co-occurring heterotrophs from... | place: Slovakia: Slovak Paradise National Park, Hrabusice, Kosice Region | collected 2000-01-01 | reverse complement strand
AGAGCATAACTGACGTTTGTTGGGAAAGTGAAATTGATGGCCGGTCTTACAATAAGTAGCTTGGTGTTTATTCATTTAGAAAAGCTTCTATATTGTTACACCTTTCTTATCCTGTCTTGGCACCAACTTGATTCTGAAATCAGCTGCAGGTCCCATCAAGAAACCAATAGCTGTTGGTTGCAGCACATAATTTGGATCAATTAGCGCGCTCCTGTAGTTCTTCAACAAGAACGCTAAAAAGATCTTCTGTTCCAGTAAACTAAAAGTGTTTCCCAAACATTTTCTTGGTCCCATTCCAAATGGCATCCATGCGTAGGGATGTCTGCCTTTACTTTCTTCTTCACTGAAACGTTCTGGTCTAAACTCGTCAGCATCGTCTCCCCAGATTTCTTTATTATGATGTATAGTATAAATAGAAACTTCTAAACGTTGTCCTTTTGGTAACTTGAAACCATCAACTACATCATCTGCTGCTGGGTTTCTTGTAAGAATATTAGGTACCGGTGGATACACACGGAGGTTTTCCTTGATAAACATGGACAAATACTCTAGTTTTTCCAAACTTTCGGCAGTGATCTCATCAACGTTGTCATCCAACTCTTTAATGACTTTTTCTTGAATTTCGGGATACTTGGCAAGTGTGTACAACGCATAGCTCAATGCCGATGAAGTTGTATCATGTCCTGCGATGAACATGATGACCATGTTATCGCGGAGCCGTTTTTCAGACATAGGTGCACCTGTTTGTTCATCAACAGTATCTTTCATCAAATCAAGTAACGTCTGTGACGCGCTTGAGTTTCTGGGGGTACGAATTATGTCGTAAATTAACGTTTCCAGATTGGATGTCGCCGATTCGAATTTGCCATCACCTGGAAGTGACATTAATTTGCCGAGTAATAGCTTAGGTACTGTGATCATGTTTTCCATGACATAGTGGTAACTATCTACAAATGGATTTGATTTCTTTTCCAAAAGAGTTGTTACGTTGTTGAATTTGTAACCAAAGGCTGCATCGCCTAAAATGTCTAGAGTCATCGCGGTCATCAACTTGGGTACGTCAATTTCTCGTTCTTTGTCGCAAATCTTGACCATTGCGTCAACAGTATTTTTTGTACAACTCAAAAATGTTTCGGCAAAACGATCAACGTTATAGAATGCGGGATTCATCACACGACGTTGTGCATTCCACTCTTCACCGTTAGAGAAGAGTACGTTCGTTCCTAACAGTCTATCTGCATGCGGAGTAAAGATACTTTTGTCTTTTTCGTAAATTTTCGTGTTGAGTAGGACTTTCTTGGCTGATTCTGGATTGTTTACGATCACAAAATTAAATGGACCAAAATAGGTGACATAAGTCTGATAGTTGTGTTGTCTTGCAAATTTGAGTTGGTGCTCTGCGAAATGTTTTCGCTGCAAGAACACTTCAGAGTAACAGCGAAGTGGATGTTGTGATAGTATCGGTTGTTTCGTCTTAATATGTTTCATACGAGATGCAGCAAGCAAATACTGCAGTGTTGTCAGAACGACAATAACCACAGGTATAGCAACAATGATTTCGATCCACATGATGGTATCGAATTTTTTTCTAACAGTGGTGAGGATAAATTGCCTAGTTCTTGCGCAAACATTGTAACTTGTTCTACATTTGGCAGTGGAAGATTGAATCTCATTAAATTATTTAATCATACTGATCTCTTGTGTGTTAGCGCTCTTTTGAAGTGCTTGTCTAAGTTCTTGTGGGCGGACAACAGCTTTCTGCGATGGTATTGCAGTTTGGCTCTAGCTTGTACTTCTCGTTGATGTTTGTTAGCAGTTGTTATATTAACAGTGAGCAGTACAGCGAGTATTAAAACAACTAGGTAGAGTGATTTCATTTGTGATGGATTGATTGCGTGAGTAACAGCTTGGTTGACAATAGATCTCGGCATAAGTTACATTTTACTATCTTTCTTCATAAAGAAAGTTTTTACTTTTTCTAACAGTGTTGGAGAAGAAGGTTTCATCTTCTTTTGTGGCCGCTCTTCACCTCTTGAAAAATTGTTCATATCGATCACCAGATCGTCAGATTGTGCGATTGTTTTTCGTTTCAACCCTGTTACGCGTTTGGGCTGCTCTAATTGTTGCCTCATTTCTTTACATTGCCGAGTAAGCATCTGATTGTCACTCGCTAGACTCGATAACGACTGTTGTAGGATCGCTAGGTGCTTTTCATGATCTTGTATCGTTTGTCTGAGCTGTTGCTTCTCTGTTTCAAGTTGCTTACTATGCTCGACAATACTAGAAAGTGTTTCTGTCATTTTCTCCTGTTGATTCGTCATTTCGTCTTCTAGTTTGGCTTTGTCTTTCGCTAGAGAACTATTTTGCTCTTTGAGGTCAGAAAGATTTTGTTCCAACTCTAGAATTGTATGTTGTTCTGGTTGTGTACACATGGACAATATCTTTTCATCTTTTTTCTTTATGATAGCGTCCCGTTTCTGTATTTCTGCTTTGAACCATTCCATATTATCTATTACTAGTGATTGAGAAGCGTTGTACTTGATTTTTGATTCTTCTATCGATTTTTGTAGTTCAGTAATTATGTGTATATATTTTTGTTCTCGCTCTGGTGAGCGCAATTCTGTTTCCAGGTTTTTTACGTCTTGCTCGAGTTTTTCAATCTTTTTTTCGGCAGATAGAAGTTTTGTCTTCTCATGGTCGCGTGCTCGTGTTATATTTTCCATTTCATCTCTATGTATTTCTGTCAAACGTTCTACATAGTGATTCGTGTGTGCCATCAAACTCGCGGCAGGAATTTCTGCAGGTTTGTGTTGCAAAGATCCAATCTATAATAAATAATATCAAATGTTGCGAACCTGTTGCAATTTATCAACCTTGCTGTTCAGCTCTTCTACGCGCTGCCTCAAATCTTCGTTTGTATTTGACAAATCCAGTTCGAACGGTGTTTTAGGACCTTTTTCTGATGCTGGAACAGCGTACTACTATTAGACCATTGCGACACTACTTACCATTGCCTGTTGTACGTCTGTCATTGGCTTTCTCAACGTTCTAGTTTACCGCCAAAATATTGGTCAACAGGCAACTTTGTGATTGATAATGCATACGCTACACAAACGAAATAGTTGATTTGAACTAAAAACAAGCTTGAAAGCAATTTACTCATAATTGATGATTGGGATTTGGCACAATACTGAACCTCAAAGGAAGATGAAACCTTGGGTGCAGTTATTGCCCAATGCAAGTATTATTTTCAAAGTTAAACAACGAGACAGCTACCTGGTAAAAGGAGGGTTCTATTATCGCTAATACAACTTTGTAAACAATGCGATACATTGCCCCACAAGAAGTTCTGTCGTTTCATACATTAGCTACCAGCATTATGCTTCACAGAAAACGAACTACGAGCAAAATTGAAATCAAAATTGAGTTCTCATGTGTCCACTCTAATAGCATACTACTCTGACTGCAACGATTCTATAATCGTGTACGACCCACTGACACGAACAAACATTGCTAATATTACACTCGCCACTGGAATACTTGGAGCGGTATTTTTAAATCAAAGAGAACTTGTACTGACAGACTACAAAGGTTTTCATATTTATGACCTAAAACTTCAAAACTTCTTGAAACATATCGAGCAAGAACGTAGCAGCATGTACGTTATGGTCACAATGAACGAGTATGTTATAACTAATACCTATCAATTGATAAGCGTTTGAAATACTGCAAAAAATACTATTGATACTCTAGAAGTCAGTTACGAAATTGTGGAAGTGGTTCCAATCGATAATAATTGCTTCTTTATCTGCCACAACAAGGAGTTTTTAACACTCACAAATATATCCCTTGATTCACAACAAAAGGTCTACCACAAAGGTCTTAAAAGCATCACTTGCGATATTATTGGTGCAACAGACATGTTAATATTTAGTCAAAACACAATAACGAAATTTAATTTTGTTACATTGGAACAAGAAATAGTTTTGGAAAATCTTGATTATATTGGGCAGCCGTATTTTATTCAAGTTGTTGGCAATAAAGTATTGCTGTTGGATGATAGGAAGAAGGTATATGTGTGGGACACAAGAACAAAACATGTTTCAGAATGTTTTGAAATCAAGTCGAGTAACTATTTCCCCTTTTGTGTAAAAGGATCAAAGGTTTATTACCATTCAGATGGTTGGATACACGCTTTAGATTTGGAACGAAATGAAAAGATTTTGTCATTCAAGACGTCAATGCAGGAACTGAAAGTAAATGTAGCAGTAATTTAATTTTTAGCTTGTTTAATGAGCGATTAGTTACCGTCAGTATCGCGTTGTTAATCTCCACTTGTAACGAACATCAACCACAAAACAAGCGACTGAAAACATGAACATTTCCAACGACGTGCTTATAAACGTGTTCTCGTTTTTACCTCTGCACGAGTTATTACACTGCTCATATGTGAGTTCTATGTGGTACGCATGCATTGTACTCACTCGCGAACAAGATAGCGTAGAATTAACTGCAACGGGAATTATTTCCAACTCTTACCATCATCTTACCAACAACCTGTGGAAACAATTTACTCTTAAAAGATGGCCAACTTTTAGTTCAGAGAATAATGTATCAGATTTTTCAAAAGTATACAAAAGAATACACAAAGCGTACAACAACAGTAACGACTTTTTTCATAAATCTACTCTGATTGATGCATGCCCAGAGATGGAATTCAACTGCCCCATCAGTTGGGACCACTTCTCTCACACAGCCGTTCCAAACGAAATGTACTGCTCACAGTGCAAGAAACCTGTGTACAACGTGGAAACACTCGAAGAGCTTGCAGAACACGCGAAGAAAGGGGACTGTGTCGCTTTCAAAGCCCACACGGAGAAAATCGAAATAGTAAAAGGTATGCCCAGGAGGAGGGAGACTATTCCGCAGACATCGGACAAGTGCGTGGTTCAGTAAAGCCATAATTTCTGGCATATTCCGTGCATGTTTTACGCATGCTCCTTAATACTTGATTCCGGTGACAACTTAAATGCGCCGTAAACAGAAATATTAGAGCAATGTGGAGCTGAAGACTTTGCAGTATATCCTAAATTCTATTTTATGCTATTTGGTATAACAAGACTAGGAAACATCATCATGAGATTTGACATTGCGGAAGCAACACCTAAAAGCAGCGAAACACAATTTTCAACAAACAATACCATGGTAGCTAAGCGCAAAGACAGTGTCTCAGGTGTGTCGACAGACGATCCAACAGACAAGAGTGAGGGAACAGAGAGCTACTTTTTGCAGCCAACTCGACACGACGTTATCCCTTTAGTGCTAGCAGTACTTTCTATAATACTTGGTTTGACTAGTGGCCTCACAAGCTACTTTATGTTACGTAACAATGAGTATGAGTTAGCAAGAACCACACTGAAGTTGTCACTAGATGATGTTACCCATCAGATATCATTAGCATCTGACTCACTCACAAATCTTCTCGTGAGCAGCGCTGCATTCTTCCAGTTGTCAAAGACTCCTATTACTCTTTTCGATCAGTTCGCACCATTTGTATTAGCTAATGGTTCACCAAAGTTCACTACTCTGGTATCATTCGCGCAATACGTAGCAGTAGAAGATACTGACAGGTTTGTTGCGTCGACAAAACAATTGGGTGGACCATATGCCAACATGACAGTAACTAGTATAGATGCAATGAACCAAAGAGTTCCAATCACAACATCTGGTCCAACTAGATGCATCATCACACAGACCGTTCCTACAACAATGTTGACGAATGTTCTTGGATATGATGCGTGTACCGAGCCTGTACGAAATGCCACTCTTATCAAAGCGCTTAACACTGGAGAGCTCACTTTATCCTCACAACTGACTAGTGTTATCCGCCCTAATACAGTTTCTGTTAACCTAGCCATGCCTGTTAATAGTACCATTAATCATGGCGTAGTTATGGCTACAGTAACCTTCAGCGACTTTATTGAGTCTACGTTTGCAACTCTGCTAAACGGATACGAAGTAACTTTCTATGATATGAACACTACTGAGAATGACAAGTTTTTATACACTACATACGGTGGTATTAACACTACTGAGACAAGCGAACACAACGTAGAATTCATAGCGTTGGCACCATTCACGTACAGTACGTATTTCACTCTAGCAGATCGTGTCTATAGAATAGAAATCATACCGTACAGCACCTACTTGCGCAAGTTTAACTCTAATCCAAAGTACATAGCATTGATCGTATCTCTTGTGTTAATGATGGTTCTTCTAATCATATGTGCATTCATCTACTTTGGACGCAAGCTGTTTAAGGCCAAGAAAAGAAGAGAAGAGGCCAATATACAAATAGATCTCCTCAAGACTAATCAATCCGCTTTACGAACTCTATTAGATCGTATAGCCACACAAGAATCCAAGACCAGAGCCGTTATCAACTCGCTGATGGATTGTATCTGTGTTATTACTCCTACTGGAAAGATCCTTCAAACCAACTCTGCGTTTGATGAAACTTTCCCGTTCACGCAACAAGAGATGGAGAAAGGTGTATACTCATGGGATGTTTTTACCGAACTAGCTAGCGACTTTTTCCGAATTTGCAGTGACAAGGAGATTAACACTGTTGCAACTCGTCGTTTTGGGGATACGATTGATGTATCTCTTCGCGTTCAAGATCTTCGCGTCTCAGAGAATCAAGGCTCATCCAACTCGCAAAGCAACGATCAAAAGTTGGAAAAATCAGGTAACACAACTCTAAATATACAGTTGATGGAACTAGAGGAGGCATTTGTCATCATAGCAAAGAACAATTCAGCAAAGTTATTATCTATAACAAATTCTGAAACCGTACACAAGGTGCACGAGTTTGCTCGCAAGTTTAGAGATCACAAGTTCAGAGATGAGTTGAAAAAGTATTGTGAGATCAACAAGAATGTGGAGAATATGGTCTTCTTGGAACGAGTGAAAGAGTACAAGAAAGCTGAGTTTGGAGTTCGTGTCGACATGAAGACTTCAATTTACGAACAATTTATCAAGCAAAACGGCAAGATGCAGTTGAACTTGTCGAACGAGATGGTAGTTGAAGAAACAATCAAGATCAACAAATCCATGGGTGACGTAGACGTCTTCAAGAACGTTGAGGAGTGTGTACTGCATACCCTCGCGCTTGATATCTATCCTAGGTTCCTAGCAAACGAACAAAGAGTTTCTGTTGTTGATATAACAGAATAACTGTACAGTTAGAATCATAAATTTTGGTTTTCCCATCATTGTTCGCTAACAGGTGCGAATATAGACACGTTCTATTGTAATCAGTCTTTGACTGCTTCAAGATTACTCACCAAACCTATCAGAACTGTATCATTCCAAATAGACAAGTCAATCTAGTGGGCAATTGGATCAATACCACTGCAACACTCAACCTAGTTGCTAAAACTCTAGTATTTGCACAAGCATGACATGTACATATGAATTCAAAACTGATCTTGACAAATAAATATTTAAATCTTCTTTTTAGAACGTAAGAACTCCATAATTCTGTCCACTAACACTTGCTTCGTTCCTGTCACTGGCAACTTGTAAATCTTCATAAAATCTTTCAAATCTGCTACTTTGAGTTTACCAAGATTATTCTCCTGTAGCGTGTTAGATATTTGAAACAATTTCTTACCTTTGCCAATGCAACCATATCAATTGGTTCAGAATCATCTTCTTCCTCTTCGCCTTCTTTCTTGACTTTCTTTGCCGTTGTTTTCGATGTTTTTTGTTTCTTTTTCGCTGGTTCTTCACCTTCTGCGCCTTCTTCCTCTTTGATGTCATCATCTTCTTCGGCTTTTCTCTTTCGACTCACTGTTGGTTTCTTTTTTGGTTCTGGCTCGTAATCTTCAGGGAATATCATTTTTGTGAGCTTTTCTACATCTTCCTTGTACTTTTTCATACCATCCTCATCTGGCATGACAGTATCTACTATTTTATCTACATTTTTTCTTTCTAAAGCTAACGCTTGTAGTGCTGCGTAATGCTTTTGTAGTGCTGGATTATCAAAGTTCATCGAATCAAAATTGAAATTAATCTTTTTCGCGATCTTCTTGGCTACTGAGATCATCTGCTCATCTGCTTCTTTTGCATCTTTTGGTTTCTCAACTGTTAATTTTCTGAATCCATCGGCGTATGGTAAATAGATAACATGGAAACCAGGTGGTTGAATTTGTGATCCATCTTCATCTTGTTTCTCCTCGCTTGGTAGTAACGCGACATAAACAGTGTCTGAAGTTGCACGTGCGATTAATCGACAAATGGCGACTCGTTTCATGTCCAACATTTTCTTGTGTAACGCTGCAAATGCAATTGTTGATCCTTTGATACTCTTGTCCGTTGGATGAATAAATGATGCAGGTCTGACATTGTGTGGAATCTTGAGTCTATCTTTTGGTTTAAATCCAATCAATTTGAGTGACTGCGCTCGTGATGTGATTTGTTCTCGCAAATGAACCAAATCTTCTTTTTCGAAAATGACTTGTTGTCCTCCGTATGGATGTCCAAATACAATATCACTCTTTGGCATGAGTTCTGTACCTGTATCTCCACAAACGTACTTGGTTTCAATTTTTAGTGGTCTATTGGTATCAGCGTGTAAATAGATTGGATTGGCTTTCTTGGCTTTCATGACCATATTGAACAAATTTACGGAGAGTGAGATGTCAGGTCCGAGTTCGAATGGTAAAGTTGCCAATGATCGTTTCTTGTATTCTTTGCGTCTGACTTTGTCACGAAGAACTTCCAAACGATCTGCGTAGTCGAATGTGATGGTTCCAGTGTATTCATCTTCACTAACGGCAATCAACTTGTTCCAAAAGAGGTTTGCATCAAATGAAGCTGTTTTTGGTTTCAAAACGAATAATTCAATAGTGATATCAGCTTCGATGAGATCGCGAGAACGTTCCAAACACTTGTTGCGAACATCTGCTGTACTGATTGGATTATCGTCACAGGTAAACAAAAAGATACGTTTGTAGCCTACATTCTTTGGTCTATTTGTTAGTTTGTAGAATAGAAACATACACGTGAGAGAATAAGTGTTGGCACGTCCATAACGCTTCGTGTAGAGAACCTTTTGTATTCGCATGGCCATAGTTTTTGTCAAAATCTTCACGTTCGACTACATTTTCGAGTTGTTTAATTCTGTTTGCGTCTGGAATGTCCATATCGTGGAAAATGTATACGTTATCAAAGTCATATTGGTTTTTCTTTTCTCTCTAAAACTATTAGTTTGATCGTTTGAACATACTGTTCCATAAAACACCACACCCATAACATCACTTGTAGATGAAATGATTTTGTCACAATATGCTTGCGACGCGCATTTTGCAGCGTAGTAAAATGGAATAATATCTTTTTCGTCTTCGCTTTTGACTTCGTCGTTGTCCAGCGTTTTATCGAACATGCCCTTACTGCAGTCGATTAAAAATAAGATGCTATCTTTTTCGTGTTGAACTTGCTTTGCATGTTAACACCTGACTACAAGCTACTTACGAATTCGCCCTCTTCATTATCTTCATCATCTTCGTTCAACGCATCCATTAACGGGTCGTCATTCCACTCTTGAAACTGTGTCATCGTTTTGCGCCTTCGTTAGTTGAGTGCGAGTTCCAATATTTTGAATTTGTAACGGTTAGTTGACCAAATTGACATGATGAAGCCAACTTTTTCTGCATGAGTTCTTTGAGTTCCAAGTTGCACTACCAAAGATTTTTCGCAGCATAAAAAGCGAACTTAATTGTTCAACCAAATCCAGTGCGCAAAACACGCAGACCAGATTCTCTTTGAAATGTCAAACGTGTCAAGCAGCATAAAAAACGGCTACATGTTCAAATCTGCTTCTGAGGTAGACTCAGAGTATAACTCATACGTGGGACGAAGAGCGAGGAAGCAAGTATCAAATAAGACTATCATACTTATGGGTTCTGGATCGGCAGGAAAGACGACAGTATTTAAGCAAATTAAAAAACGATATCAAAAGTATGAGTAAAAAGCTGTACTAACGTAAGCGCGCTATTCGCGAAGAGTGAAGATGAGGAAATCAAAGGTGTAATCAAGTGTTGTATACTCGAAACAATGAAGGTTTTACTAAATGCAATAGAAACACACAATCAGCGGAGTTTCCAGAAGATATCGTATGACACTATCGAAAACGAAACCGTATGCGGACTTTTACATTCTAATGCTTGTAGAAAAACTCCCAATTTATCATAAACACAAATTTCGACATACTAACGATAAATGATCGTTATGGTTCGCGAGTTGCAGTACTGGACGAGCTCTGGCAAGATTCGGCAGTTCAAAAGATGTTCGAACGTCGTGGCGAGTTTCACATATTCGATGGTGCAGATCACTTTTTCAAACCAGGACAATCACTTACACGTTTCGACAAGTTTATTCCTACATTTGATGATTCGCTTCGTAGCAGAAGAAAAACAAACGGAATGGTCGAAGTTAAAATCACAAAAGACCAAACAGATTTTTCATTCATAGATATAGGAGGACGCAAGTCGGAACGTAAAAAATGGAGAACGTATTATCATTTAATGGATGCTGTTATCTATGTTGTCTCGTTATCAGAATTTGATCAATATTGTTACGAGAATGAAAAGAAGAAACGGTTTGAGGATAGTACAGAACTTTTCGAGTCTATTGTCAACGATCCAGAATTTAGAAATGTACCGATACTTGTCGTATTCAATGTAAGCCACTTATTCGACTCAACTAACACGTAATAGAAGGTTGATCTTCTCGAAGAAAAATTAAAACGTGTCAATGTATCGGAGCATATACCAAATTGTCCACAAGAGTTTCTCCCATGTTGCGAATTTATCAAATCGTATTATCTAGGCTTGAACAAGAGTAACCACGAACGTATCACACATGTCACAGCAAGCGCCTTAGATACAGAATCAATAGGAGTGATACTAGATACCTTTTTATCACTCATCAAGACTGATAAACAAGTACATAAAGTGTTACATTAATTTACTGCTTTTGAAACGGCGATACAAATTGATTTTTGTTTCTTTGAGAAGGATTTTCTACGTTCTCGTTTGCTATGTGGATTCTCGTTAATGATCAATTCGTTGATGGCAAGAACCAGTTGACGGTGTGGTTTGATACTAATTCCGTGGGTAACCATGCATTGAACGACTGTTCCCTGGAGTCCTTTCGATACAGCGAGAGGTTTCTCGGGATTTCCCATCGCTAACTTGAGAAGTTTCTGCTTTTTAGCGCTTCTGGTTTGAACTTTACGTTCTGCAAGCATATCTACGCCAATGGAGCATCTATTGCAAACGGCAGCGAGAACAGCTTTTCTGTGATTGTCCATTGCTGGGAAATTGTACACCAACACTGTTTTCTCTTCAGAATCGGTATCTTCAACGAGATCTGTTAGTACATGCTGAATGTAGCGTAAGAATTCTGCATCACTCATACCATTGATATCTACAATCTCATTCTTGTTCTTCTTCACAAATGTGACGCGATTCTCTGGTAGCATTTCATCTGAAGCGTTATCATCGCTATCAGGTACAATTTGCTCTAACTCTTCACCAGGTCTACACGTCGCACCAACAATTGAAACAAATCTCAAAGTAGGTCTCTTTTCTCGTTTCTTTTTTACACTTTGTGCATCTTCTACTGATTCACATTTTACATGCCACTTTCTGCACAAATTTCTTACACGGATTTCATCTTCTCGTTTCAAATGAACGTCCAAGTGATACGCAACTGGCTTGTTCAACTCGTTCGTCACTTGATACATTTCTTCTAATTTGCTCTCTACTAATTCCAGGAGTGTACTATGCGTTGCACCTTCAAACGCATTATTTTCAGATTTCATTTGTACAGGTTGTTCCAGAGTATTTGTCTCTGGAACATTTTCATTTACAGGAGATGTTTCTCTCGATTTTTTCTTTTTCTCTTTTTTTACATTTTTCTTTCGCTATAAAACGTTACTAACGTAGCAATGCGGTCGTACTTGATACTTTTTAGAATGTTCCACTGATTGTTCTTCTTCGTCACTACTGTACACTTTTGTTGTATCTACATATTTAAATCCATGATTCTTTGGTTCAATAATATCAAAATCACTTTCCACGTTCCAAACTTTTCCATGAACGTGACTAATCGTGATTGGGTTCACAATTCCTTGTTTTGATTTTCCCAGCCCTTTACCTTCAATATATCCCATTTTCGACATCATGTTCATCACTTGTTCACCAACACTACTTTCTTCCAAAAACAAACCAAAATCTTCATGCTTTGGAATTTGTCGATCTTGGAGTGAAGGTTTACTAACTTGTTCAACGATTTCTAAAGCGTCGGCACATTCGATAACTCCGCCGCTAACAAACGTTGTTTGATCGGTAACAACAATAGATGGTCTTCTTTTTTTTTCTTGTCTTTTTTTCTTTTTCTCATTTTTTTCTCGTTTTTGTTCAGCGTAGGCTTGTGCTTTTGCTGCGGCTTTTTCAATTCTATCTTTTCTCTTTTTTGCTTCCAACTCTTTCATGGCATC
>JAESGV010000939.1_pt1 | contig 12600 bp, 12 predicted proteins | sample 9269781 | NCBI WGS metagenome assembly JAESGV01 (sample SAMN15741586, study PRJNA653496) | algae metagenome | isolation source: Tildeniella torsiva UHER 1998/13D and co-occurring heterotrophs from... | place: Slovakia: Slovak Paradise National Park, Hrabusice, Kosice Region | collected 2000-01-01 | reverse complement strand
GGAGTGACTTGGCTAGTCGCAGGATCTGTGCTTGATGTTGGTGTTCCATCGCGAGCATTAGATTTTAATGTATCGTTACATGCAAATTGTATTATAATTTGGCAGTTGGCATTTCCATCTCCGCATTTTACGCTTGGTGTTGTCCATTGGATTGGAAGAATGGAACCTTTTGCATAGTACATGGTCGATGTACTTCTTTTGGAGTCAAAATGATCGCGAGGACATGGATACCCACCGGCATCGTTGTTCTGCGAGTCAAATTGTCTATTACCACTGTTTCTATTGGAATTTGTTTCGCACATGCGATTGTTTGACCCACGTGGGTTGTGTAAAAATACGTTGGCGTGGATGACACCTACAATAAGCAGAAGACAAAGAGTTACGCGTGTAATGAACATGGTTGTCTGTTCGCTTTTGTGGTCTTTCAGCTGTCAGTAACTTACAATAGAGCACAATTATTTCGTACGCAAAATTTTATGCAACAAATAAACGCAATAACTATAAATCATACAGTTATCAAAGTTAGCTTGTTGCTACTCGTGTAGGTTTTTAATAAATGGCTCTAATTCGTGGTATCTATAAAAATCTCCAAACACGAGTTCCTTATTCAAATAATAAATTTCTATCAGAGCATACAATGGCGCAAGAGAACTTGGTTTTTGAATTCCTAGTGAAACGAACTTTCCATTATGATAAAATAAAACTCTATCATTTTCGAAATCGACGACAACTCCTATTACATCACCGTCTTGCACGCTGAACGTTGTGTATGTCGAGTTTGAAATAATGGAGTTAAACATGGCGATCCACTGCTCTGCATTATGGTTCGAGAAGCCAAATACAAAATTACCTTCGCCTAACATTTTTAGTTGATAGTAGCTACTTCTAGTGATTGGATGCGATGATAAAATAGGACCGTCCCAACCCGTTTGTATTATTTTTTTGATGTTCATTCCTCTATTTGAAACGTCGTAGTACATGTTCTCTGCCCACGCTATAGGTTCGCTGTTGATTTTCGGAGAGCGTATTCGTTGCGTTAATTGATGAAATAAATGTTTACAGGAACTTGTAGTACAGTCAAGTACGAGTATCGACACATCTTCAAAAGTTTGCGCCTCGCACTATTACTAGTTAGATTTGATATGTGACCATACATCTCCGCGTCTGTACTTCTTATTTGACATGTAGTTCGCGTGGTTTTGTAATGCTGGCATTGAAAGATGAAAAGTTCGCCACAATCGCACACTTTCGAAGATGTTTCCATTGTACACTTTGGAACTTATGCCATTCCATCATTTGCACCAGCACTTGCAACTGTTTTTCGCAAAGTTGTGAAAACAGAAACGATACAGTGGACTAAAAAAGATTCATACAAACTTTTAAACAACAACAAAACTTTACTCAAGATAGGAACGAGCAGTTGGGACACCGCAATTTGTTCTCAACAATTAACAAATACAATAACATATGTACAGTTAAAAATCGTCGCATTGAACGCAAAGAGCTCAATAGCAGTCGGTGGAATCTTTTTCGGAATCACAACTTCAGTTGATATCGAATACCCAGTAAACCACAGAGATAAAACAATTTACATTTATAATAACGCCAATGTCAAGTCTACCAAGATAGATGAAGATTTAACTATTTACTCGTCAAATGTATACAGCACCGGTGATGTGATGGGCATGGTCATCGATCTAGATTGCGACCAAATTCGATTTTATAAAAATGGAAAATACGTCGCGAAGAGTAGCAGAAAGCCAAGCAAGTTTCAACCAATGTATGCCATGCTATGGTTGTATTACGAAACATGTGAGATAGAAATAGGAGATTTCTTCCCGTACAGTGCATTAGAGCCTCACCATGGTGCAATACCAGAACCACAGCAGAATTGAGCTACGATTTGAAGCAAATAAAATATCTTGCTTGTAAAATAGAAAATAAACAGCTATTAACTGCCAGAATAAGCATTCTTTGATTAAGATGTACACATTAGTGCATGGCAAGCAAAATAGGCCTGATTTTTTCTTGGGTTGACGAGAGGCGTCAGCAAAGCCGGCCAAGAAGAAAACAAATCAACTAAACAATGGGATACGACTATAACACTCATGTACTCACCAGTGGTGACGAGATCCATAATATTGACGGTCGTACCGTCTCTCCCAAGGAATTGTCTGACTACATTCAAAAGAAGAGAAATTGGAGTGGCTACGGCTACGTAGACACAGGATTGGGAAGACACCCAGATGATTGGGAGAAAGAATTTGGAGTAGGAAGCAAAAACCACATACGTATCTTGAACGCAACTGATTCCGATTTGACGTTGAAAAGAACTAAAGATTGGTCTGGGTCATTGTACAAGAAGAGCTCGTTTCCTCAAGTAATCAAGCCAGGCCAGTGGTGTGGCGTTTTTCACGTCAAAACTTTGGACAGCTTTTGTGGTTCCGAAGGTGCTGTGGTTTTCCGATCTGAAAAGTGGCAAGAGGATATTGTTCTTGCCTGGGACTGTCCTCACAAGTTGTTAGGCGTTCTACACTCCTATGAAAGCAGATTCGTTGAAGTACGTGCAAAAGGTCACTACAACGATAAACATTTGGACGTCGTCAAAGATTTAATGGAAAAGCGCGGTACAACTGAAGATCCCTCAACTGGAAGGTTCTACAGGTGGTGCGAAGACAGTGGTACTGCGATAAAAGCTCGTTCATGTGAGGCTGAACGATTCGTAATCAGCATGGTTGACAACCCAACTGTTAACACTAACCCAGAAACTTTTACTGATTAATAAAAAATGCTATTCGCCATGGGCTCCAATAAATGAAATGGGAAGAAATTTCCCATCTCCAGCTCGCTGTCCATGTAATACAATGACAAGAATGCGTACATAGGTACCTGTAGTGCACTCGGCTCTAGCCTCCCTACTCTCATTAACTTTTTATTACGGTACAGCAGCACTTGGTCGCTTTTCGTGTTCACATGTACGCCAATTACATCTCCCACACCAACTATAAAATTGAGTTGCGTTCTTAGGTTATAGTTAGTGACTGTATCTTTAGGGGAAAGAAACCCACGTAATGCTTTGGGATTTCCTCGTACAACCCCAAATTCAATACCACCACTTCTTACAGTTTTAATTACTTTTGCTTGGAAGTAGATTTTGTTCGTTATTGCCTCCTTAGACAATAAAAATGCTTGCCAGCCGTTAGATGATATTTTTTTGATTCGGGTTAAATTTTTGTCTACCACGTAATTAGTGTTATAATGCGTGATGTTCCAATTAAGCATAGTTGTTGGTAATTGGTTACGCAGTTTGTCTTTTAGTGTTGGTAGGTAATCATTAGCTTCACAGATGCAACTACCATAATCGTATACGATTATAACGTCTTCGAATGTGTAATTAGCTGCATTGTTTGCGAAGCGGTCTTTAATGCCCTATTATTATAAGCAATTTGGATCGTTCGTACACATTTTACACATAGCCTCTTGCTTGCAACCTTGTGCATTACGTTGCACTGTTTACAAAAATATATTATACAGCGTATTCCTCACTCAAGTGCTATGCAACTCACCAGCAGCTACTTAGATCTCTTACATAACATTCTTTCATCAAACAATGATTCGATCTTTGTAATCTGTCAAGTGTCATCCCAAAAATAGGATAGACTCAACTCTGCAACTGTTTTCTTTTGTCACAAACCGTTTGATGATGAACAAATCTACACCTACTCGAAAGCAAAAGTCTCAGCAAATCACCGATAAATTATTGGAACGACGAGCAAAAAAACTTGCGTTAAGAATGAAACGAAAAGCAGATGAATTGGATGATGAGCCAATAGTCGAGCAAAAAAAGAAAAAAGCAAGGAAAACAGTTCGAGATGAGGAAGAAGGTCATTCGAGGGAAGATTCAGAACCAGATATTCAAGAAGAGGTAATAGTTCACCAACCTATGCAAGAGCAAAAGATCGTGGAGGTACCTCGTGTGTATCAGTCCGCACCAATTGTTAATGAATTACCCATTCGGAAAAATGTTTTGGAACAACCCAAACTAGTTCGTTACGTACAAACACCAGAGCTGCGACGCAGAACAATCACTCGTCCACCAGCGGAATATGAATCGATTGTGTATGTCGAACAAGCTCCATTGGTCACTGCTCCGCCTCCATACGTAGCTCCAATCTCGACACCAAAAAAGAGTTCCAAACTAACATACGTAGCGTTCGGCGCGATCATGGCGTTACTGATCTTTGTCGTCTATGCGTTTGTTTCTTCTCAAGCTCCAAATGTCATTCGACGTCCTAATGTTAGAAAAATATCCTTAGGACAAGAGTATGAAGAACCAAGTGTAGAGGCTGATTTGGAACAAGTCGCGTTGAAAGTGAATCCAGATATGATTGATATTTTGATGCATTTTAAACAGAATTTTAAGCAGTACGTGAAATTGAATCACTTGACGGACAAATTTATTTTGAAATTGAAAGAAGCAGCAGATGAGAAAGATATTAAATCGTTGAGTCAGAATGGAGAAGAAAAGAATACAGTGGAAGTTTAAATGTTAATAGTTGTGCATAAAAGTAAATATTTATTACTCTATGTACCTATGTCTATCGTTTTCATTCATGATGCTTTCCCACATGATACCTACCAATTTACAATGGTTTTCGATGACATCTCTATCGTAGCTCAGCACCACGCAACTACCGATCTCACCAATGATTTATATTCTTACTGCATACAAATCTTTTCTCGCAAGTCGCATCGCTTTCACTTTGACATCAAATATATTGGCTCCGATGCAAATAGAGTAACATTTAAAAACACGAGAACTGTTACAAACAACGTAAGCTGCTATGACTGTAATTTTGTGTCCGATATACCACTACCCAGCGAACAAACATCATACTTTGAGGTTGAATATCTTTCCTTGGGTACAGCAAACAAATTCAACCCATCACCGATAGGAATTGGGGTAGGAATAACAAGCAATACCACGGGATACTCTCAAGTCACCAGCGCCATTTTTGCCGACTGTCGTGGTTTATATGAACTAAAGAATACTGAAATGATTGGAATAACAAACATCACAAAAGCTAGAGATGTTTTTAGTGTACTAGTAGATCGTAGATTAAATCAAGTGGTGTTTTTCAAGAACGGAGAGAAAGTAGGGATTGGAAAATCGAAACCATGGTGTAAACAGTACGCATTCTTTTGTTTGCAACATGCTGGAGAAGCGTTACAAGTTGTAGAAAAATATACATACCATGAGTTGAGAGATAAATATACTATTTGAACTGCATCTGCTTGTAACAATGTCGCAGAGCACGATACCAACAGATGTTTGGGAACTAGTTGCTCTGTATTGTACCACGCGTGATATCATGCACGTAGTTGCAACGATTAATCGAGAAATCTATGAACTTTTTGACGATAAGAACGACTCGTTTTGGATGAATTTATTAAAACGCGATTTTCATGGCATCACAGGATCACATCCGTACAAACTATACAAAGAAGCAATGTATGAATTTTATCCATTTAATCCAGGCGTTAATACTGATTCATCTGCGACACATGAAAAAAGAAAAGTTATATTTGTAAATAGAGATCCAAAATGCGAGCTTCCAACTCGTTTACTCGCTTGGATACAAGTAAGAATCTCGTTGAGCGACTAATATAAATAGAAAAAACAATTCCCAACGCCGAAACAGAACCTGAAAAATATTTCCATTTCAATAACGACGCACTCTCGAAATATTGATCTACGTATCTACCATGCTGAAACGTTACCTTTTATGCACATGGATAGAGAATATCTTCGAGAAGCAGATTTGATCGTTTGTTTGTTTTCGACAGTTCATGGAGGAACAAACCCTAGTTTTTCGTTTAATATTGCGTTACAAGTAGCACTCAATGCGCATAAAGTAGATTCGAAACTTTCTGTTCTGCTTTGTGGAGTTAATTTCTCTCCGTACGAGTCAGATGAGTTTGAATGGGAAAAAGAAGATGTTGAAAATGCGGAACGAGTTTGCGATCAGTTAGGATATGATATCGTGTTTTTGGATATCTACAAAAAGAATGATTTCAAAAAAGTAACTAGACGCATTGCGAAACAATTATTTTATGAAATGTGAGTATTCGTGTTTAAAAATTAACTAGTTTAGAGTACCACATGTTCCACAAGCACCTAATAGAGGTACATCAACGTGTAATTTAATGTAAAAAGTTTATTCAAAATCCATGTACCATTTGGCACTCGTTTTTATTTGAACTTTTGTCAGCAAAAGATTATTACAACACTGTAAATATGCTTGCTGAAGATCAATCATACACAGTGGATGACGCGTCTCTTGCAGACCCACATAATGTAAATTACCATTGTCTTGCGTAACATTCAGGAAAAACTTAATCGAGTGCAGAAATTAATCGAAGAACAACTCTTAGCAGAGTTAGAGCGTCTTGAGGAAGAAGCTAGAGAATACGACCAAGAGCTCAAACGAGAAAAGAATGAGAATCAATTGGAAGCATTAGAATTGTACAATACGCAACGTAAGCTTGTTAAAGTGCAGGAAAAGTTGGAGAAAACAAATGATACTGAAAAGATAATACAAGAAAATCGACAAAAGTTGGAGATGACAAAAAATGAATATAATAGAAGTGCGGCAAAGAGAAAACAGGCGTTAGAAGATAAACGCAAGAAAAGTAGGTGTTCGCAAGCAGAACTAACTTGTAGTGTATACGTATCAGAATGAGCGAGATAGACTTTCATTAGAAGTTCAAAGAGCAGCAAAAGCCAATCGAGCAGTGGTAAGCGAAGTGATTGTCAAACGAAATGAAGTTATGCGACCGTAAATGTACAGAATTTGTAACGCAGTCTCGTTTTAGATGGACAATAATGCTTCACGTAATTTATGGCATCGTTGTTTTTTCAGTTTTCTTAGCGCTTTCAGGAAGCGGAACAAACTCTGTTTCACCTTCAATCTTCGGGAACGTTTGATCTCTCCACATTTGTTTTGCCAATTCTATTCTTTCTTTCGACGATGAAACAAAATTCCAGAAAATGAATCTTTCACCGACTGAATCTCCACCAAGTAACATTCCTTGAACATCCGTTACTGCTTGGAAGTCAATAATGGCACCTTTTTCGAACGCTACCAAGACTGGTGCTTCAAAGAGTTGACCATTCAAGGTGGCTTCACCTTTTAACAAGTAAAACGCGGATTCTTGACCATCGGTATCAAATTGAAAGCATGAACACGCGTCAGAAGTGACGTACATGTAAAACATTTTTGACAAAGTTGGAACAGGTGAAGAAAGACCTAACGCAGAACCTGCGATTAAACGAAATGTTGTACCATCTTTTTCTAGCTCTGGAAGCTCTTTTTTGTCAAAATGAACAAAGCTTGGATCAGTCTCTTCGTGCTCGTTGGGTAATGCGACCCATGCTTGTACACCGTGCAAAGTTGGCTTCTTTTCACGTGGGATACGTTCAGAATGAACGATACCTCGTCCTGCTGTCATCCAGTTCACATCGTGAGGTTCTACAAGCTGTGTTGCGCCGGTACTGTCGCGATGCATCAGTGAACCATCAAGCAAATAGGTGACAGTGCTTAGACCAATGTGTGGATGTGGTGGTACGTCACCATCGTGTCCTGTGACGTCTTTACACTCTACAGGACCCATTTCATCTAAGAATGCAAAAGGGCCAACCATGCGTCGGGAGGAATGCGGTAGGATTCTTTTCACGTTCATATTTCCAACCAATTTGATGTCACGCGGTATGATAATGTTTTGTATCGCTGTGCCAGTAATTTTCGGTGGCTGTGTAGCGTAGAAACGAGTGTAGCACCTGTTGATGCGATGAAGACGAGGAAGCATTTTTAACGATTACAATGACCTGTTTATTATACGACGACAAACTTCCTTGACGTCTTGTGGACGTAGTTCTAGCTCCTCTAGCTCTTTTATAATCTCTTTTTCCGTTGCTAGTCGATCTTGTCCACACTGTACTCTTTCTTCCAACAGATTTCTGTACTTGGCCGCCATTACCTTGATGGCATGATTGTACATGGTAGAACTGTTCACAACATCAGAAACCATGATTACATCTGCAATATTACTAAACTCTTCCATGTGATCAATGATATACTTTTCGCATTGCGCCTTGAGCTGATACAACTCACAACGCATTCCCAAGAACAACATCTCCACTGCAGTGTCGTTTTTAACTTGGCAAACACCAGTATAAATGTACCGAATTAACTGTGTCATGGTATAATCAGTACAATTGTACATTTTGAACAATCTAATTTTGTCCATTTGTTCATCCATTTCTCTAGCGTCGGTAAACGCCAAGTTTGTCATTGCCATGCGCAAGTACTCAACTTTTGCATGAATTAAATCTTTGTGAACGTAAACAACACATTGTGGAGTATCATCCAAGTGTAATGGCGTGATAGGTGTCAACGGCTCTTCATCTGTAGATACTTCTTCAGAATGTTTCGCACGTTCGTCATCACCCTCGCTATACGCTACAGCAGCCATACGTAACGTATGTGTACACCTAATTGCACAGATTCTCGCTTGTTCTTCAACATCTTCAATCTCATCTGGTAACATGTCAGTTCTTTCGACATGAAACGCTTTTTCAATGTGAGACAAGTACACAGAATCAAGACAAGCACGGAATTGTTCCGTAAGAGATGCTTTTTCAGTTTTAACACGTTCAATCTCCATCGCATGGAGTTTGGAAAACTCTTCATCAATTTCTCTTTCTTTTTCAAGTTCTATTTTTCTCCATCTCATTTGATACAATGGTTTGTGTGCAGTTCCTTGTTCCATTTTTCCCTTGAACGCTTGTTGTTTTGGTTTACCTTTACTGTACGCAATTGGTTGTGTTTGTGCTATTTTTTCTCTTTCTTTTCTTAATCGTAGTAATTGTTCGTGTTCATCTCGTTCTTCCTCTTTTCTAATGGCACTGATTTCTTGTTTTAATTTTCGTGATTTGAGTGTACGTTGTCTCACCAACTCTTCAATGCGCGCTTTACTGTCCTCGCTTACTTGGAACATGATTTGTCTCCGTGTGTACAATTGTTCTATGGCCTCTACGAGTTCGGTAATTCCTAACAATTCGGCCGCTTCTCGCAACTCGTCGAGTATTGTTTTATCATCGTCCATATTGTATTCCCACGTATCGAGTACGTTTTCTTTTTTAGAATCTTTATCGAGTTTTTCTTCGTCGATTGGGAAACGCGGAACATCTCCCGTGTATAAGAATTTCATTATGGCATCAAACACGACTGGTCGAACTTGGTCCAACGTGATAACTAGTGGTTGTGTTTTCAATTTTTCCATGGTTGGAATAATCGAGTCCAAGTCGCCCAAGTACTGCCGAACAAAGGATTTCCATCGAAGTAACAGTAATAACACGTGACATGTGACTTGATTATTCTGTATTTTTGTTGTTGTCTTGTAACGAATTTTGAATGTGACGAGTGGACCGATATTTAAATCTTCACGTTTCTTTCTACTAGAAAGTTTTGAATAAAGTTCATGGAAGACTTTTCTGCCACTTCCTTGTCGTTGTGTATTGACTGTGCCATCGTGGTACTGTTTCAAAATGTGTCGAATGCTTGGTGTAAGAGCTGCCAAGAAGGCTGTTCTGTGTTCATCGTCTTTGGCTCCCTTTTCTAGTAAATAGCGAACAATGTCCAAGTGACCTGCGTGTGCCGCGCAGTATAATGGCGTAAAACCAGTTCCTTGTACAGGGCGATGCAATAAATCCATATTGTCACTTAACATTGTCTGTACGTCACGCATGATACCTAATCTACACGCCAAATGAATTGTTTTTATCTGTTCATAGTTTGGTGGTGGCTGGTAGTGAGTTGTGTAGACATACGACATGGTTTCTGTGTGTTCTTTGAGTTTGAAGCTTCAGTACGGTCCAAGTTGGCTCAACCGTGCTAACGAATTTTACCAAACATCTCAACATGAAGCAAAAATCTGTGCCTGTGCACTACGTATCAGATTCGCCGATTAAAAAGAAACCAATTCGAAGACGTCGCTTGAGGAATCAACAAAACGAAGACATTCCTGATTTTTCGGAAACATTGGAACTGACACTCGCGGGAACGTTGAGCGCTATTGATCAATCGTCCGAACCTGCAGAAACCAAAAATCCAAAAATCCTCAAAATTCTACAAACCGTACAACTCGCGTTCAATGGACCCGACAACGATAAAATATGGATACCCATCGAAGACACCGAAAATGTCGCACCAATGGACTTTTTGAAACGCTGCGGCTTTTTATTTTTCGATGAAGAATATTTCTCCATTCCCGACCTCACACCAAGCACTCACATGTACTGGAAAAACACACTCAAGAATCTCATACACTTGATTTCACAACCCGTCAACAAACGCTACTCGATACTCGTCAATTCCAACGACAAGTCACAAAACGCATTATGTCAAGAAATAATCGATGGCATGTACGACACACAAGTCACAGAAATTTGTTCCAAAATTCCAAATTTCATTCCTGGTGGTTCGCTCTGCTTGGCAACCATTGATGATGTCCATCGGTGTGTATACATGGGTTCCTGCATTCCTAGAGAAAATGGTCCTACCTACGCCGTAGTAGGTGGTTACTTCTCAGTCGGTCCAGTTCTCATTGACATGAATCGAGTGGAATTTCCCATTATGGCACTTGTTTCATTTGGATTGCATCACGTCATCGTGTTGTGGAATGGTGGTGAATATACCATGTTTCCAAGATCCAATTTCGTGGATCATGAAATCATTAATCTCTCCATGGATTGTCCATTCCAACCAAGTACAGTTTCTGACGTTGGAGAACATCCTCACGCTGAAATGTTGCATAGAATTGTAACGTTTCTGGGGAAAGAGTGTGGTACTGCGAAAATGAGCGTGTTTTGTGAGCAGTTGAAACAACACTGTATGGATAAGCGACTAGCGGTGTTTAGTCAACTACCGAAGCCGTTTGTGTTGTTTCCAGCAGAGAAGAAAATTATCCAGTCGTTTCTAGTTGACCATTCTATTTTATATGACAAAACACTCAATCAGTGGGCTGTGACACTGAAACATGTGATTGTCTGTGCTATAGCGCTCTTGCTTGGTCGTATACCTTCTTTGATACATTATTATTTTCTGAAACAAAATGTTAAATCTAATTTGCAAATTGTTTTGGAATCTAGTAGTAAAGAGGTGCCAATCTGGGTCAGAAAACTTAAAACTGTGTTTCAACTTGCAAAACATATTCAAACACAGGTTGGCTTGTATAATGTAACCTATATCTTTACTATATTTAGTATTCATCCTAACTTGAAAAATAACTTGTCTATTATTAATTATAACTTTCTAATAGATGATATTACTCTTGGGTTAGAGTTAAATCCTATACTATGTGTAAATAATCTTGATTATAATTTTTTAAACTTTGAAATTTATACAGCTAAATACTGTATACTTGGCAAAGATGTTAAAAAACTAACAACTACTGATATTATTGGCTGTATATGCTGTAAACAGCACAGTAATTACACATATAAGAATGGTAGATTAGAAAAATTTTGTGAAATTTTATTTGAATGTAATAACAACTGCATGTGTTCCAAATTAAAATTCAAATGTAGTAACAATGTGAGCCAACAAAAGATTATACCTAAAAACATCAAGTTGGAACTATTTATGACGATAAACAAAGGGTAAGAAAAATCAAAAATTAATACTTAGCATTTTGTAGATGGGGAGTAAGGACTAAATCTGCTATCTCAAAAGGTTCTTTTATTTGTAACTTTTATGGCTACCTGTGTACAGATGCAGAGTTGAAAAAAGTAGAACCAATCTACAATGCACTCCACTTGTCCTACATTTTCAATTTGAAAGAGTATACTGGGAAACTGTCAGATTATTGCATAGATTCCACCAACTATGGCAACATTGCACGTTTCTTCAACCATAGTGAGGACTACAATGTCCACAGTTGCCTGGTGTTCACCAATAGCAAGACCATTCCCACCATTTCGTTTTTCGCGTTACGAGATATTCAAGCAGAGGAAGAACTCACGTTGTACTACGGAACATCTTTTGTAGAACACGTCGCGTTACAGTAAAAGAATTTACAAATCAACTTCATTTAAATCTTCTTCCTCTGTTGGATGCAACAAACTAGCGTTTGCGCGTACTTCCTCGTTCACACGAGATGGCGAAAAGATCACCGGCGTTTGTATGTCGATGATTGTCTTTGGTGTCGCCGCGATGTCAATCATTTCATCATTCTTTGGTGTTTCTGGTGTTCTTCCGCGTCCTTGTGGTTGCGCTTGTGTCGAAATGGTCGAAAGATCGCGACTTGGAACAAACTTGGGTGAACTTATTCCTGTCATTCGCGCCTCTTGTACCATCTTTTTGAGTTCCGATTTTTCTTTTTCCAATTGTTCGTTTCTCACTTTCAAACGTGCCAACTCGTTTCGTATTTGATCAAACGTCTTGTTACTATCTTTGATCGTTTTTTGTATTTCAATGTATTTTGTTGAATACTGGTTCAATTGCTTCTTGTATTCGTTCACTTCGTGCGACTTGAGTT
>JAESGV010000938.1_pt1 | contig 12605 bp, 14 predicted proteins | sample 9269781 | NCBI WGS metagenome assembly JAESGV01 (sample SAMN15741586, study PRJNA653496) | algae metagenome | isolation source: Tildeniella torsiva UHER 1998/13D and co-occurring heterotrophs from... | place: Slovakia: Slovak Paradise National Park, Hrabusice, Kosice Region | collected 2000-01-01 | reverse complement strand
CTCTTATTTTTTTCTCGCATTTCTATCCATGTAGGTGACTCTGGCATGATCCAAAATATCACAAAAAATATACATGGGTAAATTGCAGTGGTTCCTAACATGAATCTCCAATTCATTGGCGCGTATGAGTAGCCAAAACCAACAACGTAGGAGAAAAATGCTCCTATTGCCCAACCTACTCCCCACAGTGAACCAAAATATCCTCGACTTTTGGCAGGTGACATTTCTGCGACATACATTGTGCATGAAACTAATGGTTAAAAGAACTAAACACTTACTATTCGAAATACCAATCGCTATGCCTAGTAAAATTCTGAACAGTACTAACAATGCATAAATGGGCATCAACACAGGTAAAATACTGCCTACGAGTCCGAAAAAAAATATCGCAAGCATTGCACCACGCCTGCCAACTAAATCTACGATTTTGATTGCTGATACTGCTCCTAAAAATGCTCCAAATAGCGTTGCGCCAATAACAAGGCCTGAAACAAAAGAACTTCCTGGTGTAAGCTTTGAAGTTGTTATTGTTTGGTTGCCATTTGTTGTATTTGTATAGTCGTACACGTTCAAGTTGAAATCGCTTCGAAAATATGAACTGGCCGCAGATACAGATCCCAATGTGTAGCCATTTAATCCACCTGCTGTTAAATTTACACAAATGAGCAGAAGGTACAGTGGCACTCGTTTTTCTGGGTCCAGACTAATGTAAGAGATTTAATATAGCCGTACAAGAACTGCTGAACTCTAGAAGAGTTGTTTGGCAAGCACCGTAAATTGGTGCGCATCTTTGTTTGAGTTTACAACTGAATTGCATAAAGTTTGAGAACAAGTACACAATTTCTGTCACAGCACGTTAGCCAAGCTTGTTCAACTGTGAATAGATCTGTTCAAAATCTGGTCGCTCTGTTGGATCAGTACTCCAACACTCTTGCATCAACTTGAGGTATCTCTTCTCTGCGTTACTCAATTCTTGTACATGTGGTATTGCAGGTCGTAACCCATTAACAACACTTGTTCCAAGTGCAATAATACTTTCAAACTGTTCCTCATTCGATCGATACGGCAACATTTCGAAAAATGTTTCATGCATGATAATTCCAAAACTATAAACATCGACTTTTGTCTTGTGTTCCGCCTGCACACGATTCGATAACACTTCAGGACTCATGTACAAAATAGTCTACTATTTTTAGAATAACAATTCATCACTTACACCAACACTTCCCGTCATTGTATTATTCGACGCGAACGTAGCTGTACCAAAGTCACAAACTTTACATGTTTGATGGTGTTTGTCAAGTAATATGTTCTACTCGTTAGACTATTTAAAATTTCTTACATTTGGTTTAAGATCACGATGAACAATAGCTGGTTCTAAACCATGTAGATAGATCATACCTTTCACAACATCTAGTAACAACTCGACTTTCTTTTCGAAACTAAGTGAGCGTGATTTTTTCTTTTTGTGTAATAATACATCCAGTGATCCACCTTGCATGAGTTCTGTAACGATATATCGACTATCTTCCTAAATCATGTTAGTATCAAGTCAACGACATACAGTTACTGCAACACCCATAAATAATAAAATATTTGGATGTCTCAAGGAGCGTAACATTTTCACTTCATGCTCAAACGCCATATCCTGTGGATTGAAATCTTTTATAATTTTTATCGCACTATTTCGTTAGAAAAAACATGTAGCACTTACACATCTGCACTTTGGTATCTTCCCTTCATGACAACACCAAATGAACCTTCTGCTAGTTTTTCTACAAATTTCAAATCGGAGAATGGTATCACCCAATCACGATCGACTTGTTCTGACAGTGAATCAGCTTTGATGAGTGATTCATGAAGTAACGACTTCATTGCAAGCTCTGTTTGATTTTGTTTGGCGACTTTTTTCCTGTACCTGAATGTGCAGCCAACTGAAACAAGAATAATCGTTAAAACGATAATGATGATCAATAAACCAAACACAACTGTAAGCGTAGCTATTAGCGCGTTAGCACGTACACTGTAGTCGTTACAAGTAGCACCAGTGTAGAACTGATCACATATACATGTATCTGGTCGCTCACAACGACCATGTCCACTACATACCATGGGATTATCTGCACTAAGCGTGTTGCAAATAGGAATATCGCAATCTTCACCAATAAAGTATTGTGAGCACTTGGCAAAAATTCCAATCACACCGTTTCCTGTGCGAGCAACACCTGTCAACTTTTTAAAATCTCCTGTCTTGGGAACGTGTATCGTTCGATAGTTTCCAGCAATATTCTCTGAACTATCAGACTTTGCCCAAAACGCCATCATTGTTCCGTTGGTGTAGACTATTACAATTTCTGATGACACAACTGGATCTACTGTGTCAAACTTTTTCCAAATGTTTTGGCCAATATATGTTTCTCCGTTTTTGAGAACCACAACTATAGCGTAACTATCAAAATACCACAACATGAAACGGGCAATGTCTTTCACGTGAAATGGTGTTGGTTTCAATATAGCAAACCAATTCCCACTACTGTCTATTGTATTAACGCTAGTGATGTTCCATATGTCGTACAATCGTGCAGTACGTGTAAATATAACTAGTTGACTTGTATTACTGATCAATCCAAATCCTAATTGATCTGCAAAGCGGAACATTCTTGTAAAGTTATTAATAGCGACATACGCAGGATGATTACTGATCTGTTTCCTTGTACAAGTATAAACTTGTCCATTATCAAGTAACGCAACCCAAAGAGTCTGTATAGATGCAATTTGCATCACTGTTGCATTCACAGGTAAATCAATACGATATGGAGTATGACGAGAAAACTCCTGTCCTGTACCACATGATGCTCTTTTACCCCACGTGTATAACCTTTCATCATCAGCAATTGCCATGTTTGTATCTCCTGGGTACGCGATATCAATCGCTTTGACTTTCTTTCCACGCATACCACTATTCATTTTCACTGGTATGGGTACACTTGTATCTGCTTCAGATCCATCTCCAATTTCACCGCTTTCGTTTGATCCTGTTGCAAAAAGTGTCCCGTTTTCTGTCATCATGAGTGTTTGTGTACTTTGACTGACAATCGATTTCACTCTTTCGTCTCCCAAATTGAAATCGTTCATCTTTTTCCATGAACTTTGGTACGGAATTAGTAGATTGTTTGAGTTCCATAGCGTGTACTTGGACTCGTACACAAGTAACATTGCTTCGTCTAGGAGTGCGTAATAGTGTATCTTCTCTCCGCTTAGTTGTGTGCTGACAACTGGTTCAACTTTTGTAACAGTTGATTGATCAGCAAGTTGACCTTTGTTATTATTTCCCATTGCGTACAATGTACCATCAGATGATAACATTGTTATAAAATCGTGACCTGCGAAAGCTCTGGTAATAAACACATCCTGAATTGTTTCTCGCACTTTTGCATTTGTTGTATACTGTGTGAGTTTTCCGCTTCGGTACACTGCTCCAGTATCTGATACCGCGACTGTCATTTCTCTGTTCGCGGAAACATCAATAAACCGTTTTTCACCGTAGAACAAGTACAATCGATATGCGATGGGAAGACTTGACGATTCAATGTCACTATTTCCTAATTGAAAGGCTATGTTGTTAGCTTTTGTATGTTACATACCTTCATTAGATCCCCAAACCATGATGACTCCATTCGCTAACAGCGCCGCATCGTGTTCATCTCCACTAACTATTTTGATTATGGAACTATTAAAATAGTTGGGAGAAAACTGTTTTCTGAATTTCAGTTCTGAAAATGTAAACAATGTAATTTGATACAGTTGGTTGTCATCAGATACGAAGTATGTGTCCCATAGGTTTTTGACAATTAGAGAACCATATTTAGTTTCTGTATTTTCATCTATTAACGTTGCGTTGCTAACGCCGTTGTCGTTTATATGTACTATAACTCCAGAAGTTGATAACGCGTAGTGATTTTGGCTGTTCCTTGTTGATATCAACGCTTTAAATTTAACATCGGTGTTTGCCTGCAGTAAAGTTTGATTTCCGACCATGTAAATCACGCCATTGTCTGTTAAAAGCGCACTAGTGGTAATGTGTGTATAAATATTCCGATCAAATCGTTGGAAAATTGATGACGTAGCCGTTTTGACTTCTCCAGTGCCCAACTCGCCACGTTGCTGTACACCCCAACTATTTTGTCAATGTGTGAAAGATGCAAACCTGTAAACGCCACTGTACTCGTACTGGCAATAGTTGTTTAGTAACGAGAACTCTCCTCCTTTACACTGCGTTTTTCCGAAGTCTAAGTGTTAGAACAGTGAAATAAGATACCAAGCAGAAGTGCGAACACTAGCCAAAGCACAAGTTTCATTTTGACTTCTGCTCTTTTTCTAGCACAGTTTCCAATTTGGAGTTGACATCTGCGAATATTTGCCAACGGCCCACACCACGCACAGCAGTACATGGTTCGTAGGCTTTGTAATTTCAGCAAACAAATTAAATGTCGTTTGGCGATGTTCTGTTTGTTGGGTATGGGAGTGCAAGAGCACCAGTTTTCTAGTACCTCCAAAGAGACTGTCAAGTAACGTGTTAAAGATTGTCATTTAATTCTACAGCAAGCACTTGTTGCTTTGTCGCTTGTAATCTATCTCTAATCAATCTGATTCTCAAGATGGCCAGTGTAATTTGCACAATTTCAATAACTCTTGGCCCAAGGATGAAAAAGAACCGTCCAAATACAAACAAAGAGAATGAGGCTCCACCACCCTCAGCATGTCCAAAAGATATGAATAACGAAGGGATAATCGCTATTAACAATGTTATTGACTGCATGACTACAAATGATATCGTACAAATGAGTTGGATCTTATCACTGAACGCTGAAATGGTACTTGCAATTCCAATGGAGTTGACAACTGTGCATATGAGAAGGTAAATTGACATGTAAATTATGAAGTCACGTTCTTCTCTGGAGACATTGTTATATGGAAATGGCTTTGGCCCAATACCCAGTATACCATACAAAATCAGGCTAGCAAGACCGAACAAGATAAGTACTTCCAAAACGCATCCTATCCTAATTACAGTGAAATATTTTGTGCGCTGCGCAGATTCTCTTGGGATCAAGTCTACAGTATCGACAGTTGCGTCAGTACTCTCGTCAGATTGCATTATTTTTGTTACTTGTCAGATGAACTAGAACTATCATTTTCCCAGTTCTAACAGGGCTAAATTCTAACAAAAGTGTTGGATAAAGCGCGTTGTAAGATGGCAAACGAGTCGCATTTGTTCTACCACAACCCACCACACAACTTTTCCATTCAAGTTACTAAAAAACTTTCGTGCACCGTACAGTTTAACGCCTTTACGAGTCATAATGGTACAAATTCTGCAGATGTCCACTGCGTGACGTACACCACCAAAGGCAGAGCGAACAATGGCCTAGACGAAATAATGATAATGGTTCGTACACAAGATACAATTCCAACAACCCACATGAATATCATTTCAAATTTATTTCAAGCGATTGAGTCTCAGCCAATAGGTGAACACGATACACTCGATTGCAAATTCTTAGATCATTTTAACGCAGTTCTTTTTACCAAAAGTATTAACATACCGTCTAATGTAACAGCGCCGTACCTCAATAATTCGTTTCTAGTTTGTATGGGTGTACAAGAAACAGAATTAGCGTTTATTCGACGATTTGGAGTACCACAATTTTTAATTTCACTTGGAACGTTGTACGAGTCGTGGTTTCCATGTATTCCCTGGACAGAAACCAATCTAGAACAATTAGAAAAACGAAGAGAATATTTCTCAACTACAAGAGAATCCATATTAGAAACCATCCCACAATTCATAACTCCATATGCGACAATCTCTGCAACAACTAATGAAACAGCAATCACACTCACTCTAGAAATCATACGAAACGACCGCATGACAAAAGCAACAACTTTTGAAACTGATTTGGCGATTCGGTGTCGATTATCCAAACACGTTGATGCTCATTTACTCGTGCAGGAAGGGCGATGTTTGTGTGAGTGCGCTAGTCGTATCTTACGCAAAACAAAACAAGTCTCGACAATTGGTGGAACGTTTTTACTAATACGACTAGATCCAAGTCATGATGTAACCATTGATACGCTAGAAGATGGATTCGTACTAAGTGTAGATGATGAAAATAAGAAACTTGTTTGTGATGCAATTCTCAAGCAACGAAATTTGCGACTAGATAGCAGTACATGCTGTGGTCGTTTCCACGATATGAAACATGTGTTCAAATTGAAGTGGTGTAGCGAGAGCGTGATCGTGTATCACGATCCTTCAAGTGGACTTCTACAAAAGTGTGGAAACTGTCATTTCTCTACTCATTTGGAAGAGTATCACAGAGATATGGGATGGTTCTTTGTTGCGTTACATGGCATAGGGTTTTTGTCACCACATAATGAGTATTTGAAACGTACGTCGCCGAACAGGATCGTTAAAATGAAAACGTGTATTTTGGATACTTTGGTCAAGTACTTGGATCTTGTGGAGTGGTCTTGTGAAAAGAAGATGATAGTAGTTCATGTAAGTTGTGATGCAGATACAAATGTTACGTTTTCTGATGGTGGTGAGATGAACTGGGACGTACTGAACACAATTTTGAAAGATATGAGTAGTGACAAGGAGTTGACTCTGCATATGAAGGATTTTGTGAGTCCTTGTATGAATGATAACAGTCTAGAGTTTGTTCTCCAGTTTATGATAGGTAGCACCAGTAAATAAGCAAAGTCTTACAACACGTTGACGTCTGACAAGCACAAAATATGAACAAAGCAAAGTTCGGCCATACATCTACGCTAGTACGAGAAACTAATTCTGTGTTCGTGTTTGGTGGGGCATCTGAGTCAAACCAAGGTGGTCCAAAACCAACAAATCAGCTGCTACAATTTTCTCTTGGTAAACTTTGAATACATCTCTAACAATGCAGAGTCAAACCAATGGATAGAAATCACCGTGGATAACACCCTTGCAGCCCGTAATTTTCACTCCACTATCTGTTATAAGAACAAACTGATTATATTTGGAGGTAAAGGTAACGGCTACTATAATGATATGTACTCGTACGACACTATCGCTAAAAACTGGACTAAAATCACAACTCAATCTACTCAATTCGAACCTACACCACGATACGGTCATACAGCAACATTATTCGAAAACAAAATGTACGTTTTCGGTGGCTACGACAATTATAGTTTCTGCTCAAACGACCTCCATATCTTCGATCTAGAAACAAATCACTGGCTACCCACGCAACATCTAAAAGAGATTCCAGAACGATTTCATCACACTGCCGAGTTACAAGAACATGCAGGAATCATGCGACTCTACATTATCGGCGGATGCAATAACGAAAGACAATCTTTGAAATCAGTTTTCAGAATCAATCTAAACGATTTTGATGTGAACAAGATTAACGCACTACCTACTGCTCGCTTTGGTCATGTCTCGTACATTTTAGAAGAAAAAATTCACATCTACGGAGGATGTAATTTTCACGTAGATTTTACAGGTGGATACATACATGTAGATCATTACAAGTGGCAAGACGTAACAAATAATCCATTCGAGTCAGGTTCTGTTTTTGCAAGTGTAGTTGCGCTAGAAGATAAACAGTTATTTATAGGCGGAGTAGTGAAAAACAGTCCGATATCGATACCAAACAGAGAACAGTTTACTGATAGTATGACTGAAGCACTAGGAGATGCAATAGTTATTATTTTGCAATTTTTACAGATCAAAGATCTAGGTTCAATTATCATGGCGAGTAAGAATTGGGACGTCTCTCACTACGCGAAGAGTAACGTGATATGGGAGCGACACTATCGTACAATCTCACAATGGCCTCGATATCACATCATTCTCCAAGAACAAGGTCAACTCATTGAAGCTATCTTAACAACACCACGTGACGACAAGTACAAACAAGCACTTGATAAATTGGCACGATTAAAGAAAGAAAAACACACTATGGAGAACATGAAAATGATCAATCGTAACCAGTGGAAACGTAAAAAGTTCCAACACTATGGCATACCTAAAAAGCCATACTTTTTTGATCGTTTAAATAGTGTAGTCAACCACGATGGTACCAAATATTTGAAAATGGTAATTGTTGGTGATGGTGCAGTGGGAAAAACATCTATGCTCATAACACATATCACAAACAAATACCCAGAAGAATATGTACCTACTGTCTTTGATAATCATGAGATTCACATGTTAGTGGAAGGAAAACCAGTACAAATGGAATTTTGGGATACCACGTCAGGAGATGATATGCGGTTGAGGCTACTCTCTTATCCAGGAACAGGTATGTTGTTGTTTTGATCCCTTACTGGTGTAGATGTGTTTTTACTGTGCTTTTCTGTTGTCAATCCTAATTCGTTTATAAACGTCGTAGAGCTTTGGTTACCTGAGCTTCGTAGTTGTATGCCTCAAATACCAGTTCTACTCTGTGGTACAAAAATTGATTTGAGGGAAGATAAGAATGTATTGGAGAGGCTAAACGACAAAGGAAAGCAGTTAGTAACCAAGGAAGAAGGAGAATATATGGCAGAGCAGTGTGGGTGTATTGGATACATAGAAAACTCGTCCTTGACACGACAAAACTTGAAAGAGACTTTTGATGCTGTATTGTGTTGTGGAGCAGCGTACACGGTGGATTCTAAACAGTATAATAACGCAGTGGGTGTAAAAGAAAAGAAGAAACAGAGTTGTAGGTCACAATAAACGATACCAGTCAAGTTCCAAAGTCGCGCTAAGTAACTCAAAAATTGTAATATCTAAATATAGGAATAGCAAACTATTTCTAACTTCACGAAGAACGACATCAAAAAAATCTTAAAACAAACAGTACAACCAATGACACAAGTAGAGAACCCAACTTTCGATAACGCAATTCGTTACCCAAAACAAATGGAAGTTCTAGATTATACATCAGACGTCACAGTGGATGAAACATGGGGACAGTCAGCACAGTTTGCATTACGTGATACATTACTAGTTTTGCAACATACATTGGGATTATCCAAACCACAACGTAGAAATGAAGTGAAACGGCAAGTTAAAAAATCATCGGAAAAAATTCATGACAAAGCAAGAGAAGCCATGCAAGTACAACAACAAGGAGTACAAGAGCAATTCAGAAAAGATTTTATCAAAGATGAACCAGCGTTCCAAAATGATGATGACAAAATAGAAGAGTCAGAAGAGACTGAACGCGATGTTTCTGGTAAAAAGGAGCAAGACGCGAAAAAGACAAGTGTAACTAAAACCAATGAAAAAGATGCATATGCGAAAGCGAAAGAAGCATTCTTCAAAAAGTAAATTGTACAATTATACAGCCACTACTCTCTCCCGTGTTGTATGCGAGTTTCTTTGATATCAAGGCGGTAAACTCAAACCGGAACAAACATGTCCACAACTTCGATGCTAAAAGACCTTGTTGAGAGCAGTGAAGAATTTGCAAATCAATTCAATCGTGATAGCACTACATTCCACGGAGGAGATGCAACACCAGTTCGTTTAGATGGAGTAAATAATATTCCAGAAGGTATGAAAGGACAAGTCTATCCAGATGTCGATCCAAACGTACCACAACCTACATATTTTGGCCCAGAAGCCGAAAGAATCGAAAAATTAAGAAATGATTTAGGAGACTTGAAAAAACACTTGGTATCAGTGAATGTGCCGAATGAAGCGATACTACGCAACAAAGCAAAATTAGCAGGCGCAGACGAAACTCAAACTGAAAAGATTAAACAATTAATCAGAGCAGAAGAAGCAAAGCGCGATCAAATTGTGAATACAGTACAAGAAATCATTAATAGGGATGTTTTTAACACAGAAGAAGCACGAAAAAAAACTGTCAACGAACTCTTGGAAAAATCAAAGCAAGAATTTAACTCACAAGAGGAGCTGTACGAATTTGGCGTAATAGTGAAACGAGAAAGTCAACAAATTTTCAACGAACAGAAAAAGCTGCTTCAGCAACTAAAAGATGCAAAGAAACAGTGGCTAAGCAATCCAGAAAACCCAACTTCGAAGAACTAATAAACATTTGACAGCTGTAAAGTCAATCAACGTTATTCCATTAGTTCTAGCCATTCTAGCTAAGTGCGGCTAGGAATTTACGGAGCTGTAGCTGCATTGTACAGGAAAATATTGTTAGTTCAGTAAATCACCATTTATGGCGGCAGGCCTCTTGCGCCTCTCGTGTAGTTTATATTAGAATTCGATGACAGCCAATCAAAAAAATCAGCAAACGTGGTGTCTCGGCAAGCAAACAAGAAGAACACAAGCCTGCCGACATGCTCCACAGCACGTGGGCAGCACAGGTCACGCTCTATAGTAAGTAGGCAGTATGTAGGCTCAATAAATTTAACATTTGTTTAATTGATTGCTTCATGTATTGACTCTTCTCGTCTTATTTTTTGTACAATAATAAAAACGTTATTAGAAGCTTTATTAGAACCAGTATTTTACAAGGATGTGCCAAAGAACTAAAATAGTAAATAAAAATTACACATGTGTAATATAATTACAGTACAGTTTCATTACACGTGCCAAATCTCCGGTGAGGTGAAGATAACAGCGTATTCTTAGATCTTTGCAAAATATTAGTTGAACTATAGCTCAGTACTCTCGTTATTTTGTTTGAAATAAAGCTATTTTTGAATGATTAGCGTAACAGTAGTGTACGTGGATGCTGAATCCTTGTAAAATAAATATAAACTACACGAGCTCTACTTGATGCAACAAAGATAGCGAACAAATAATAGAGAAACTTAGAGCAACATGATACGAAACACACCTGCTGCTCACAGTGAAGGTCAAGCAAGTGACGTATTCAACTTTGCTGCATCATTGACAGAAGTATTTCAAGTTGGAAACAAACATCAAACTGTAGCAGAAGAAACAATTTGCAATCTATTTGAAAGGTTTACCCATTCAGATGAACAATTTGGATTAGAAGCCATTTCGAAATACTGCTTCGTTGATCCAACAAAAAACTATACAAGAAATCTGATTGTTGAAAATGAACACTTTAGTTTGATGGTTTTAGTATGGAACCCCCATGCCAAGAGGTAAAACATCACGTGCTCTATTGTCTAACTTTATAGCTCAATTCATGCACACGGCAATTCTCAATGCTGGCTAAGAGTAATGAAAGGTGGAGTCACCGAGAAAAAGTGGAAATGCGATCCAAACTCTACAGATGATCTACCATTAACTCCAACTCATGTAAATAATGCAATACCAAATGACATACTTTACATTGACGACAGTAAGGGTGTACATTGTATAGAAAACAACGAAGAGCCAACAATTTCTTTACATTGTTATGCTCCTCCATACAGGCGGTGTAAATGCTACTGCGAAAAAACTGGAAAGCAATTCACAGGCACCGCAACATTTGATTCTGAATATGGAACCATAAAGAATAAGAATCTAGTTCACTTCGATGAATTGTACGGAGAAGATGAAAAATAAAGATTTTGATATAAACTACACTGTACTATTTAATGCAATTTGGCACGTTCATTTGATTGCAAGTCGTGATTGACAAATACTGGACCCTTGATTGCTGATGACAAACCCATGGCAGCAATAGAGCTGGCACATTCTCCTTGACCAATATCAACCCCACGGTTTAAACGTTCGCACATCCAATATCCGTCCAAAGCGATGGCAATGTTCCACACAAGTGCGCATGGTAGGAAGAAGATTCCAATTAAAACAAGGTACAATACAACCATAATAATGCCTCCGATAATGGAGCCGATAATATAGGCGACACCCTTTTGTGTTTGGCCGAATAACATGTGTCCAATACCTGGCAAAATGAAGAGGTTGGCCAATAAAACAGCCAAACTATTGTCAGTCATGCGGCTGTCGGTGCTTGAGATCCAATAGTTCGCAGGTACTTCTTCTTCGACATGTTCCAAAGAATCAGAATTACCTACAACTTCGGAAAGAACAATTGGTTGTGTTGGTTGGGGGTTCAACTCCATAGGTTGATGGTAGACCATTGGTGCTTGTTGTACGGGCACGGTTGGATATTGTTGAGGTGGGAATTGGTACCCGTATTGTTGTTGGTTCATTTGTTGAGGTACGTATATTGGTTGTTGTGGAACATAATATTGTTGGTTCAACGCAGGTTGCTGTTGTGGTTGCATGTGTTTTAGAAGCTTTTATGTTCTAGTTGAGCACCAAACAGGCAATTACAACCAAGAAGAAGTAAATAGACTTGGCATTTGTACTTTCAAAATATCACCAAATGTTTTTTTAAAAAATTTAATTGTTAAATTATTCGGCTTTAACGATTGTTGCTTCTGATTCTGGCTGGGCAACTACGTATACGAGCATCTTGTTGTGGAGGACAACTGGCTTAACCATACCCTTCTCTTTCAAATGTCTCAATCCAATCTTGGCAACGCTAGCAGTGACACCGAGTTGTTCAGATACACGTGACAAAGTGATCAACTTCATCTTTGGGACTTCCTTGGTGAGTGAGCCCAATGACTTCTTGTCGAACATGACCTTGTTGTTCAACTTTTCCTTT
>JAESGV010000937.1_pt1 | contig 12608 bp, 8 predicted proteins | sample 9269781 | NCBI WGS metagenome assembly JAESGV01 (sample SAMN15741586, study PRJNA653496) | algae metagenome | isolation source: Tildeniella torsiva UHER 1998/13D and co-occurring heterotrophs from... | place: Slovakia: Slovak Paradise National Park, Hrabusice, Kosice Region | collected 2000-01-01 | reverse complement strand
GAAATAGCAGCGAGAAAGAAGACAAATAAGAAAAAGAAAACAGGAAACAAATCCTCACACTTTTTCCGCTCGTTGGCAAGAGACGATGTTCGTGTTGGCAATTTTATAACGTCGAATAATGGCTTTATGTGCGATAATCCACCAGTTGGACACTACAGACCAAAACATACGATAATAGAAAAGACAGTTATGACACCAAATATAAATTGGGCGCGGCAAGTTAAAGTTACTCCTCGAAGAGTACCCGCAGAACCAGTAATAGAGGAAGAACAACAAGTAGAAGAAATGGAACAAGATGGAGAAGCTGTAGAAACCAATGGAGAAACACCGATACCACGAACTCAAACAGCTCCAGCAGCGCCAGAACAGTATACAGGACGAGAGTTTAATATTATTTCATCAAGTTTTGATACACGAACAGGTCCAACGAGCATGTTCAAAAGCAAAACAAAACTACGGGAACCAGTTAAACCACTCAATTTGGATAGTGTCTACGATTATGACAGCGAAAAGTTCAAATACCCAACGTCTGGTCATCATATTTCCATGGACTCCATGCTAGGTCGCGATCAACACGCACAAAGTATGAGTGCACGAACGGGTGGCGGTGGTTACAGCTCTGGTTACGATATGATGTACAAAACAGTTGACGTTAATGTCTACCAAGAACGAATGGCAAAAGGTATACTAGACATGGATAAAAATTCGATAAGTCGCGCGAAACATCGGCGTGGTGGAAGAATGAACTTGGAACAGTTACATGATGATGTAGAAAATAGAGAAAATGTTCGATATCCGAATTGGAGTATGTTGTATGATAAAAATAGCACTCCAGCGCATCTGCTTTCTACGTCGAGAAGCGAAAGTGGCGGAGTTGGACATCATGACTTTGCCAAACATTTGGGAAGATATGACACACGAGAATATCAGAAACTCATGTATACACCGGCACATGCAAACATCTTGATGAATACTACTGACATGGTTATCAACAAACATGCAAATGCTGCTCGTGGTGCAGTAAGTGCCAACCAAGCATACAGCAAAACCCACAAGAACATTCCATTCCTTGTGAATATGGATAAAACAAAAGGAAGAGCAGAATTCTTGGCAAAACCACATGATCATGTACATTTACAATACGATGTTGATCTGGAACCTGTACAAGAACGACAAAAAGTTACCAAACTACATCGAGATAAAAAGACAAAACGAAAAAGTGACCAAATTGAGCAACCAAAAGCACAATTCTATGATAAGAATCATAAACTTACAGAAGAGCGGCCAGTTGACTTTAGTTTCTCCAAAGGACCAGATCGAGATAAGCATAAGAGTGCATTTGTACAACGAAGCAAAGTTACACTACTGGACAAGTTTTACGATACTGGTGGAGCAAAAGAAACATTCTGTAATCCTCGTTTGGTTGGTGATCCACAAATAAAATATCAATTGGGTAGGGACGAAGTATCGTCCAAAAAGAAGAAAAAGTATTTGGGACAAGACAAGTTTTATGTTGGTCATGTGTGGCCTGGTGGTCCTGATGATACTTCCTATGGCAAAACTGAGAATGCAAAACATATTATTGATGGAAAAGCATATGTAGAATTCTCTAGAAAGAATGAGTTGGATAGGTATGAGAAGTTTAGTACTGGGCAGTCGCATCAACCACCTGTTGGTGCTTATGATCCCAAGTATGAAATAACGCAGCCGAGATCTGTTGCCGTGCCGTTCAGTAAAGCACCAGCAAGATCTTCGTAATAAACACTGTAATTTGTATTTAACTCTATTTATATTGTTACATTGTACGATCGTTTCAGTAATGGATTCAATACAGCACTATCTACAGCATAGCTACCAGGACCGACAGCTTGAGCAGGTTTTGGCGGAGAAGTAAATCGCAGTGTGCCACCAAACCCTCCATGATCAGCCTTGGAGAAGCTCTTATGATCTACTACAGCATTGAACGCAGAATGTTCGTAATCACCTGGTCCAGGTGTCAATTCTTTGTGTGACCCTGGCATATCTACAATATCTGTAAACCTATCCGACTTGGATATAAATGGTTTCACTGCATGAGTAGCCGGTCGTTTCTTTACCCATTCAGTCTTTATATCATAGCTACCAACAGGTGGTACACCAGTGGTAGGTTGTGATGGAGCATGCGTCACTGTTAATGGTTGACCGTGACTAGATCGTGGAGGCGTAGGAGAAGCAGGTGCTGTTAGCCTACCAGAACTAGAAGCAAACATGTGGGATTTGTATTCCATCCGTTTGTTTGTTTCCTTGACGTCATAGCTACCTGGTCCAGGTAATGTATTTTTATCTCTATTAAATCGTTTACTTGTACTTCCAAACACACCATAGTTTCCATGTTGCTTGTTCTTTTTCAAAGTGTCTTGTACGAAACTACTATTTTCACCTTGGCTGTCATAGTGACCCACTGGTGGCACAGTACTTGTTGTTTTTGTAAATCTTGGAGCATTTCCACCAAATGGAACTGATGCTATAGAATTCGTAGATGTTATATGTGTGATAATATTATCATTAGGGTTATAATATTGTCCTGGTCCAGGTGTAAACTTTTGTGGACTATTTTGCAATTCTTTCGGTAAATCAAATGGTCTCACAGTACTGCTACCAAAATTTTGTAGTTTTGGAGCAACTGATATTTTCTTAAAACTCGTTTCGTATCCGTACTCGCCTGGTCCAGGTTTATCTGAATCTTTTGTATGCCATGTCCCACGCTCTACAGTGGACATGAAAATCGAACTTTTTTGTTTTGGAGAATCGAGTGGTTTGTTTTCGTCATAGTGACCTGGTCCAGGTGTATTCTTTTTCGAATCGAAAACGTCACGTTTTGTTCCGCTTCTGAATCCTGCGCTAATACGCTTCTCTGATGGAGATGAAAATGACGAATACTCTCCTGGTCCTGCTGAATCGCCAGATTTACCTGTGTAACCTAACGATGGTGGTTTTTGTCTGATTAACTCGCCATCTAGAGTATGTTAGTTGATGCAATACAACGTACGATTCCCCTCCTCATAACCATGTGATTGATGATATGACGGAATAGATGGTGCTGTCGATACTTTTACCCACATTACTCCACTATGATTTTGGTCTGATTTGCCGCTGTTTCTAACACTAAATGATTTTTTCGTCATCAAGTTTCCCGTATCGTAACTTCCTGGTCCAGGTATTAGCGATTTTTTAGGACTATCGTCGAAACGCGCCGACTTTGATTTAAATGTTGTTGGGGTATTTTTTGGGTTTTCGATTGACGAATGGAAAGAGATATAAGAACCTAAATGTAAGAAAAAGATAATCATTGGTACCTGGTCCAGGAGCATCTTTATCTCCATCTGAATGTCGCTTCGCTGTGCTTCCAAAGGGTGCCATACTAGATGTTATTTCAATTAGCTAAAAGATTACCTAAACTTTTGTTCTTTTTGAAAGTCGCTAGAGTTGTATGAACCTGGCCCAACTTGTGCTGGTGTGTTTGTGGCATACAGCCCACTGCGAGGTGCACGGGTAGTAAATGCCATCTGTCCTTACTGTAGTTTTGTTTACAAGCGCGAGGCTTTGTCAACTGAGTCTTCAAACAAACATGTCTTTGTTCGAGAGTTTGGCACGCATCTATAATCCTTCTGGCGAAGAGGATAAAATGATAGAATTTGTTACACAGTGGTTACGCAACAATGATCTTGTGCAAAACGCAAAAATCGAAAGTGATATTTCGTGGGGTGTACATTACTCTCGTACGTTTAGAATCGGTTATGATGATAATGTTCTACCACGTGGCGTATTGTTAGTTGCACATTTAGACAGTGACCATCTTCCGAGCTCTGCCGAGGACAGTTTAGACGTGATTTGAAAACTCAACTTGTGCACTATGACAACAATACAGAAGTTGGGTTAGACGATAAAACCGGTATTGTGGTCATATTGAATACGCTACTAGCACTAAAACAACAAGAAACAGAGTATGGCACACAAGTACCAGTGCATGTAGTTTTTACTACTCAGGAAGAGGTCGGTCAAAAGGGAGTAATGAACTTACCCTTCGAAAAACTACAAGAAATCCACTCTTGTACACAATTTGGAATTATGATAGATCGTATGTCAAATCGGCACAAAGGTCAACGACACATTGTAACAAAGTACCGAGGAGTACCACTAATCATACCTTCACAAGAAGACCTACTTTTGAATCTATTCGAAAAAGCATTAGGAGCACCTATACCTACATGCGAGAGTGAATTTTGTTCAGATGCATTAGAATGGAGAGGCCGAATCGACGCAGAAATAATTGCCAAGGATCTTTTACCAAAACTATACAACGAATATGATAACATAACTAGTGGTATGTTAAAGAAGCTAAAAAGTTTACCACCATCGCAACGCATTAGTGGTTATGGTGCACCACCACGGTCGACACGGTATGAGGTTATGCAAAAGATCCATGTTGCATTGTACTATGGCGGAGTCAAAGTGCCAAATGATCAAGCATTCTCTGTTGTGAATTTATCTCTAGATTATGATGATGACAAGTTCTGTATATCAATGAAAGAATTGAACGAAACAACTCAAATTGTGGTTCGATTTGTGGAGCATTTATCAAAGTTATAAATTAATTTCCATATCAATGAACGATTTTGTCGAAAGTGTATTGGAAATCTCCAATTGGTAAGCATGAATTGCGAGAATCTTTTGCACAATTTCACCACTACATTCAATATTCTTTGATCTCAATGATTCAATCACAGGAACGCATACTTGTACGCAATCTACAGGTAGATCATCAACACTAAACAATCTCTCCAAAAATGATATCACAACGCATTTGTTGTTAACTATAACCGTGGTGATATCTCTCGATGCCATGTTACATAAAGAAACCAACGTTTCCAGTCTGTTTGCATCATAAATCTTTTCCGTTTGTGAGACAAACCACTCGAAATATTCTTGTCGAGGAAGTGTTGTTTGCACTGCCTGAGCGTTACAAAACTTGTCAGCCAAGTAACACAAATAAGTAAATTCTTCGTAACTACCTCTAAATTCTGGTTTCCACATAAAATAAGTACTTGCAGTCAAACAAGGGAACAAACGTAAACACATCTTTGGAATGTACTCCTCTACCTCTTCTACTTGTAACGATACAAACATTTTGATCATTTCCATAAGTCCGGACTTGCTTCGTTCTCGCGAAAGGGTTGCTTCGTAAAGTACTTGATCGAGTTGCAACAATACTAACATGGGATTGATTCTTAATAGTATAGCTATTGAACTTTCGAACCTTGTGCGTCCATTCTGAACTTTACAATTATCAAGTAAACGAGAAACGATGTCGTCGTAGGGACCAAAGTAGTGTTCCATACAAAGGCAAGCGACTTGATCAGCACTCTCTTTACCAAACCCTTCTTGTATGCATTTATCTCTTAATGTTTCGATCTCTGTCTTGTACTTTTGTGCATCGACTACTAGTAAAAAGGAGCACAAAAGATCTATGTAACAAGGCTTAATATAGTTATTGTAGCCATCTAACACAAACTCAAACATTGTATCACAGAATGTACGACAGTACATTGGAAATCGATGAATAATCGATTGTACTAATGGCATAGTGTGTTTCTCGTAAGTGTATGTGTGGTTGTATGCATCATGAGTTTCGATGATAAGATCCACCAACTCTTTGACTATTGCGTCAATCGTACGTGAGTTAAATATAGCAACAAGTAGTCGCATCCTCTTCTTATACTCGTCAACGTTGGTATCGGTGCGTATGTGGTGGCATAAACTTGACGCTATTTCTCGATCAAATCTTGTGAATAGTGTAGGAATTTCATTATAAGTTCGCAACGCAGCGTTTTGAACGTTAACGTGTTTGTGTTTGAAACCATCTGCAACTATTCGTAGGTACCATGCAGGAATTTCTTTTTTCTCCTTGATTCTAATAAATAGAATATATAGTAGTGCGAGAAGAGATATTGATTTTTGTTCGTCTTGTTCATGAGCGTGAGTTTGCGCGTATTCTTTGACAAACGCAGTAACTGCTTCTGGGAATTTGGAATAAATCCTCGCAATACAGCAAACTAATCCTGTTGCGTTTTCCCCAAAGTCCAGTACTGTTAGGTTGGCGGTGAGAGTAGGCATGAGTCGATCAATATCAGAGTTTTCTAATGACACAATAAATAACTTTTCCAAAATTTCGTAGTACTCTGGTAATATGGGTCCTAACTTGCTCGCGATTCCATCTTCCACGTAGTTAGATATTATTATCAAGAAATCTTTTGTTCGTTTTCGGACCCAATTGTCGTACACAAACTGAGCCCTTACTCTGTTTTTAAATTCGTCTGCATCATGCTTTGCGTCATTGTGCAACTGTGTTAAAGAACTCGCAGTCCATGTGTACTCTGTTTGCATTTGTATTCTTTTGACAGCTGAAATGTGGCGAGGTTTTAAAAACGAGCAACTGAGAACAGGAATGTTTATTTGTAACCATCACAACTCGTCCTTTACGGTAGTGATGCTGATGTCAATAAACGATACGCATTCCAACAGAGGTGTGCTCTTAGCGAGGGTGATCGCTTGTCTTAGTATCATAGGTGTACTATCATTGCATCTATATCCCAAATGACTCAACGCTCTACCCCACAAACGCAAGTTCAATGGTGCCTGGATTCGCGAAGACGTGACCTCAACTATATATTCTGCAAGTATATTTCTTTCATGTAACACTAGTGAATACGGATCTCTGATTGCTACATTACACAATGAACGAGCGGAAAACTCAATGTACCATCTAAATTTGACATCAACTAGAGATGAGAGTCGCCTGCTGAACATTGATGTGAAGTTATATACCTGACCAGCAATCTCAGGTGCTCCATGGTACACATCACTAAGTACACAAATCACAGCACGTGAGTATGGAGATGCTGATCTCTTTTGTAACAATTTTACAATCTTTCCAACTTGACCCTGCATCGTGTCAGGATCTTCTCGTATCATGTCTATAATACAAATTGCAATGTTCATGAGCCCCTCAGACCACGTATACGTTGCTACTTTATCAAAGTAGTCAATGATATGCGGTATGTGTGGTCGAACGAGTACGTTACCATGTTTTCCATGAGTAAAATAACTAATCGCCCATAACACCTCTTCCTGTTTTGGTATTGTTTGAATTAGTTCTACTAGTAGATCTTCGTTTTTACCAACATACATTTCTGTTGTTTTGACAAGCAACTCTATTGTTGTATTGGTTCCGCGATACCCACGAACTAATCGTCTTGTGACATCTCTCAAGTACTCAATTTCTGGTTGTAGTCGTACTGTGTCAATCAGTGGGAACACATAGTCAATTTGCAGTAATCGTTGAAACACTTGGGTATCTTTTGTGTTTCTCAGACATCGCTGCATGAAACTATTTGCTAGCCTCTTGTGTAACTCTACAGTTTTCCGCGACAAATACAATAAATTAGCAGATATTCTGTACAGTACGTCGTCTTGTATTTTTTCTTGATTCTGTTCTACAGTTTCTGATATCAATTGCAAATGTGGTAACAACTTGGACTCGTTCATAGTGGACAAGATCTTTTTCACAAGTGCATTGGTTGCAAATTGTAACTCTCCATCGTCGGCATAAATGTTGGTGATGACGAGTGGTATAATTTTGTCTATGTGTTCTAGGAACATTGTTAGATACGCAGATATCTGCATAACGACTAACAACTGTATTCGTTCGTTTTTGATTTGCTCTAACAGTTGTAATATTGTCGACACATACCACAATGGATGTTCTTTAAATTCAAAAACTACCCGCAGTAGTATACTAACAAATCCTTCACAGCACAGAGGCTCTTCTCTGTTACAAATATGTTCATGAAAATAGCTTTCCAAAAAATCGAATAAAACGTCACGTGGGGTGCATTTCATAATTTTTATCAAGTACCTGCGACAGCCCTCGTATTTGTCGTCTGAGTAGCTGAAATATCTTGGCAACAGCTGTAAAATTCGACTCCTATAGCGTTCGTGTTCTGGTTGTTCCGAAACAATATTTAACAGTTCGAAAATGCGTATTGAGGGATCTTTGAGTAACTGGTCGATTATAAATTCGAAAACAAGTGCTCTAGCTCTGGGTGTAAAAACTTTTTCACCTCTTTGTATGTACAAAATCGCGTCACATATCTGAACACCATCCAGTAATCCGCTACTCGCTTGTGCGCACCACTTAGCGAGGTTACTTTCGAGCCACATCTTTGTTTTCTTGCTGTTCCTGGTTGTGTCGAGTTACAAGGCAAACAAAAGACCAAATCACTCAAAACCCAACGTGGAACACTCACGAAATCGAAAAATTACACAATTGTGTTCTTTAAGACCAACAACCAGTGAGTGTGTTTGCGCAAGCATCCATTCACGAGACCTAAACTGGCACAATTGCAAACACCAGAAATATGTGCACTGTGAACTCATACTTTTCGTACTGGAGGCCAAGGTGCAGAACAGTGGAGAAGAATAATTTTAAATAAGCTCCCACAAGAGAAATATAACCCGTACATGGATCGTATCGTTCTTACCATTTTCCCGTACCTCTACTCTGATGAAAACGAACGGCGACTATTCCGAAAAAAATGCTGTATATCGTACAAATCAGACGCATCAAAACTCGTGGCAAGAATGCGAAGCATTTGCAAATTTGCTTAGCGCTGCTATAAGAAGCAATGGAGTTGCTCTACCAAGTTGGTCTGGAAAGTTAGTTCGTATCATTCAGGAACTACTTGTGTTATTATAAGCTCTATTTACGACAATCCAGAGCTTGTCACGTATAGAAACGATGTAGTGGAATTGCAAAGGGGTATCAAGTTTCTAAGCTGCAGCTAGATTACTGGTTTCCGTTAATTGCCTTTTCTGTAGTCAAACTTACAGAAAATGAGTCAGTATGAAGATGGTGAATACGAAGAAGAATACCTAGCTGACATCAAAACAAAAGATGATAACGACGACAACGTTTCCGTAGCTAGCTCCGTCGAAGAGCTTTTTACATCTGACCCACACCTCGTAAAAGCAACAGTTGCTACAATTCCAGGAGATAAGTATCAAAACGATTCGGAACGTGAGATACTTGCTCAAGTTATTTGTTGCGATGTTGCTGTGAATTTATTATACCCTGATAGAGGACCTGTGCTCACGCAACAAGCTATTATGAGTATGGTTTCTATCGCTACCGAGTTGAGTAAAATTCATAGTCCAGTAGCCGGAGAAGACCGATCAGAGTATGAGAATGCTGGAACATATAGCGACATAAGAAATGTAGTAGCAAGATGTGAGCGATTTGATGCTCATTTAGAAGTAGATAGCATCGCAAAGTTGACACCATCGTCTGATGTACAATCTCTTCTTTCAGAAATTAATTTTGGAAATGATCCAAGTACGTGTGCTATCATCAAGGTTCACTTTACCGAGTACATTTTACTGCATTGCCGTGACAATACGATAACAATGTTCACGTTGACTCCAATACCAAGATCTTACAATTTATTGGCACGTGTAACGTACTATCCAAACGTGGACGTACTCATTGATGTACTACAACAAGCTAATTTATCATTTTGTACAGTTGTACGCTCACGAGAAGATCATTTACAGCGCGAACATCTCAACTATCGGTTAGTATTGGAACCTCAACATACAAGCGTAAACACAACTACAACAACGCATACTATTGTTACAGAAGAAGCCGATTATCATGACATTGCAGATAAAGTAGTCGCACCAATAGTACAAGGAGTAGGTGAGAAAATCGCTGGAGCAGTAAATGTATTATCCGATCAAGTGTTCAAACAAGCTGTACCAGAACTTCAACAACGAATAATTGAATTAAAAACTGCGATAAATCTCGCCGAAGAACGAGCAAAGAAAATCAAAGCCGATACCGAACAAAAACTCAAACAAGTCGAAGATACAATTACTCAAGTCAAAACCGATGCCAAGAATCTAAAATCGGAAACAGATACACGGTTCAGTCAAACAGCACAACTATTCAAAGCAGTAGATGAACAATTTACTGACGTACAACATCAGTTCCGTGGTGTAGAGCAACAATTGACCGAAATGAGAACAAGTATGGAACAAAATTTTTCTCACCTGCAACAACAAATCGATGAACAATTGAAAAATATAGAATTATTGAATCAAGATATATTAGAGTTACGTGATAGCGATAGAGCAATTCTAGAAGAGTTGCAACGAACACAAGAGAATATGACCAAAAAGTTTGCCGACATCGAAGAATCATTTAAAACGATTCAAGAAAAACTTGAATCGTTACGAGAAGAATGGAATTTACGATTAGAACAAAGTATTTTGCAAGTAAGACAAGAACTCGCTACCACTCGAGAAGAAATCGATGAAGTGTTCGAAGAGCGCGACAAGTACTGGAAAGAGCAATTAGAAGATCATGAAAAGTATTGGAAAGAGCAACTCGAATTAAAAGAACGATCATGGAAAGATAGAATGACTCAAATTGAAGCAATATGGTTAGAAAAACTAGATCAATCGCAATGGCAACAAAACGCAGAAATTGCCGAACACTTGCGAAATGTTTCAGAAACAATTGCTGTAAAACTACGAGAAAATGAGATAAAATGGCAAAACAAATTTGACCATACTGTCGTTTCATTGCAAGAAAAAATAGAAGAGTTGATACGGCAACGAAATCAAATTGTAGAACGAGAAGCAAGATTAATGCGCGCAATTGAAGAAATGGCGGAAAATATGTCTACTAGATTTGATTCCGAGTTCACACGATTTACCGACTTTTTCAATTTGGAAAAGACCAAGTTTGATGACAAGTTTTTAGAGTTACTTGTTAAACAAAAATATAATGACATGCGCGATGTCAATACAACTGATAGAAGAGATCATTTCCTACGGTATAGCAACAAGTATAGTGTCGATAGGCTGTTAGAAACGCCACTTGTTCCAAGTAGTCCAATGGAGAAAAAAGTTTCATTGGATTCTGTCATGTCACCAAAATCTCCATTGGCGACCAAATATGACAGTCGTGTTCGAGATCCTAGTGATGATGCTGGATTATTCGAGTTTTCATACCTGGCGAGATCGCCTGTGAAAGATCATCCGTACACGCCTTCTCGTTTCTCTGAAAGGACGACTACCCCACGTTCTTCGGCATCTACAGAACCAAAGAAAACGTTTACTTCTTCAGTAGATGAATACAGAGTACCGGTGATGCCAATAAGTCCACTACGAAAAGAAGCAAACCAATATTACAGCAAGCTGTATAATGATTCTTTTACTCACAAGTCGAGCTATTGGCCATCTTACGGCGAAGAAAAGACAACTGTAACAACACCAAATAGTGCTAAAAAGAAACTGCACTTTTAAACTACTTGTTCTTATTTAATGTAACACGAAATGTAAAATCAAAGTCACCAAACTCTATACCAAATGTTACCATATGTGTTAGACAACCAACTATGTACACGTATTCCACTACTGCTGCAATAGAGTACAGAATAGGTGACCTATCTTTCAAAATGAAGAATATTAGTCCATTGACGAACATTGCTGCTTGGAAAATAGTGATAATAATTCTTCCTATAGCTAGCCCTCGTCTTAATTTTGCATCGATTTTTAGAGCTACGATGTCTACAACAGACATGCTGACCATGTGAAGTAGAATGGCAACAAAGAATGAACCAGCACTTGCGTCATGTATCAGTGTGCTTACGGTGTTTTCTCCTACGCATGACAATATTCCTAGAAACAGTCCAGCTAACATGCCAAATATGAGTACGCTCATTCTAAATACTCTATAAAGTACGATTCGAGTTGATGATTCTTGATTTTCGGCTAATATATTAGTTTATGCTTAAAAACATACGATTCCGCAGTATTGAGCGTAATTGGTATCCTAATTGCATATATTTAAAGAAAACTACTGTATAATAAAAGAATGAGGTCATCATCTAGTATGTCAACTTGTTTGTAGCATAGCTTACCATGCCCCATGAAAATAACGAAGAAGCTGGTTTTGTGTCTCCTAAAAACGATATCGATGGTAATGGATAGAAACTTGTTCGCCGTGTAATTGATGTAGCTAAAAGAAAAACCAATGCGATAGTAACACCAGCGAATAAAAATGATACAATTGGTAAATGCTTCACGAATAACCTCGTACTTAAGCTTCGAATATTTTTCACTTTGGGTTTGATGACATCTAATAGAATGGTAGTTTCGTCAACGTTTTGCGTAGGTTCTGAGCATACCGAGTACAATGTAGCTGAAGAGTGGTTCACCAACAGTGTGGTGCTCGTGTTCACCATTGTTTGCTGCACTTGGTTAACCAACACGTTCACCAAATAAGACAAAGGCAGATTTTAGACACAGATCGCACGTGACAACTGCTTATTTACTGTTTACTTCATAGTTCCCTCTTTCTTTCTGTAACCTTTCAATTGCATCAAACAAACTCTTGATGTTTCCCTTTCCAAACCCATTATTTCCGTGTCTACTAATCACTTCCAAGTAGAACGTTGGTCTATCTTGTAGCGGAAGTGTAAATGTCTGTAACAAATATCTAAATT
>JAESGV010000936.1_pt1 | contig 12613 bp, 11 predicted proteins | sample 9269781 | NCBI WGS metagenome assembly JAESGV01 (sample SAMN15741586, study PRJNA653496) | algae metagenome | isolation source: Tildeniella torsiva UHER 1998/13D and co-occurring heterotrophs from... | place: Slovakia: Slovak Paradise National Park, Hrabusice, Kosice Region | collected 2000-01-01 | reverse complement strand
ACTTTATATTTTTTTCATGGTTTTGGGAAGATTTTCGGACTAACTGCTTGGATGGTAAGTCCCATACTCCAATAACTTTTTCCCATCCTGATGTTGCAAGTGTATTCCGATCAACTAAACACATGCAAAGAATGCCGTCTTTGTGTTTTCCTTTTAGAGTATGCAACAGTACTGGTCTTGTTATGACTTTATCATTTTTGATAATTTGATAAATATTAACTGTTCCGCCCATGTTTCCAGTTGCAATCTGTCCGTTTCCAACGTTTTCGATACACATGATTTGGTGGGTTTCAGATAACTCGCAGGGACGCGAAGTTCCATCTTCAGTGTTCCAAATTAATATATCACTCCCTATTGTTGAAATGAAATGTTTTTTTGTGAGGTATAAAAAGTTCTTTGCACAATCTGAGTAACTTGGTTGTCCTTGTGTTACGGATACAGTAGTTTTAGTTTTCCAATTGTATACTGTTAATGCAGTGCCTGTAATATATGCGAACTGCGAGTAGTTTATGCCGTCAACGTGTTCTGAGAAAAAGCTTCTGGGAGGAACAGCTATTGACACAGCACCCTGTATGTTTTCAATGTCTTCTTTGCTGTTTTGCTCACGGAGGTGCATAATAGTAAGACGCCTTTGGTCTTGACGAACAGTTGTACAGACAATTGTTTTCGAATTTAAAATGCCAAAAGCTGTGTAAACTTCATCTCCGTGGTAGTGTTTCCATTTCTCTTTCTTTGGAATACCCGAGGTTGGTAGCAGTTTGTTCAATGTATTTATCTCGTCCAAGTAACAGGTTACATACCAGTCGTTCTCTGTTCCTGATTCTTCCATGTTGTGGTTGGCAAAATAATTGTAAGTTAGTGTAAACTCATTTAACATAATTTAGTGTTTTAATTCTAATATACTGCTATTTCTTCTTGTACATTTAGCAATACATTTTGACACAAGTTCTCGAACTCCATTCATGTTACTTTCTGCTGTCGATTGTCTAAAATCGTCATCAAAAATATCTCCTAGTAATTCTAGTACAATTCCAAACGTAGCAGCCGCTTCAGACAAGTTATTTCCCATACATACCATACCCATAGCTCCAGCTTCTTTTATCGAGTCGATCAAGTGAAACAACACTCCTGTATTTGTTTGTGGATTATAGTACAAATTTTTGTGCTTGAACACCTGTACCAAACTAGATAGCTCTACGTTGAAAAACTCTTGATGTTTCAAAATACCACTGTACAAGTACGAACATGGCGTTTTAGGTACCAATTTTGTAATTAAAGCATTATCAGTTGGGTATAGGAACAGTTCTACTCCCCAAAGCTCTTGTATTGTTTGTGTGAATAGTATACTCACGTGACTAATGATACCTTTCTCGAAACAAACTTTTGCTACTTTTTGTGCCCAAATTCGTATCTCTGGTGGTTCGTGTTGGTGATCATAGATACAACCAACAGATTCATATTGAGGATCAACAGATACTTCGTGAATACAATCTACTCGTATAATTCCAACTGGATCGATGAACAAATGAGCCATATAGTTCGTGAATTGAGATGGTATTACTTCGATCACACCTCCTACCTTTTGGAACGCTTCCATATAGTCATTCCAAGTTGGAAAGATACTTGTAGTGATACTCATACGGTATTGCAAAAACTCGAATAGTTCATGATATAGTTTGTCACGCAACACATCCAAAAACGACTCATCTTCCATTCCATTTGGTAGTTCTTTCGCCACGTGTTGTCTTCCTAGTGTAGATAAACATTTCATACGACAGGTCTCAGTTACAGCAATACTACCACAGAACGGATGATCTATTTTGATCAGAAACGTAGTGTAGTCGGTGTCTAGATTTTCTATAATTAGTTTGCTCAAGTATAAACATAGATCTCGTTTTGTTGTAACTCTAGTCATTCCAGGAGGTGTAGCAATGCCTGCTTCTGCAAATATATCACGACATCCACTCTTTGTTCCATACTTTTGCATTAGTGCAGGTTCTGTTCCTAGCATTGGAATTTGTAACTTTAACGCAAGTCGTAGGTCAGGATTTCCGCTCATACTAGGCACAAAGTATGCATACTTGTAACAATCAACTATTCTCTGTAAATCAGGAACAGTATATTGTGACCATGTTACTAAACTTGATAACGCAGTATGTTTTGGGAACGCATCGCTAAGGTCAGGATACACAAACGTTATCCGATCGACGTCAGCGCATAGTACATCGATCATGTAACGTAACGCTTCTTCTTGTATCGGATGTGTACTCACGTAAATCATATCAACATTAGGATCAAAAAGTCTCAAAAGTTGTGAATTTTGTAAGTGTTCTAGATGTGACATTCTTTTGCGTATCGTGATATCTAGAAACGATAAAGAGGCAACGTGCAGTATCACTGTTCTTTCGTTATCAATTTTTGGCCACTTGGTTTTGAACGTTTTCATTTTTTCTCGCCATGATTGGTCTAGTTGTTTCAAATAGACTCGAATTCTTCTTCGTGTTTCCAAGAATCGACATCGTAGCATCCATTGCGCTTTTATCTTGTTTGCGTGGAAGTTTTCTAGTTGAAGAGCATGGAATAGTTGTATAGCTACATGCATTCTCCATGTCTTTTGTATGATCGTGGCGGCGACATTGTCTGGATACTTTTTCACAGTTTTAGCGTTGATAGACACCAGTTGTCCATTTCTTTGTACAAATATACATTTTCTTATGTCTTTTTCTGTAGTGTTTGGCATTGATAATTCATCTTGTGCCAAATTGGCGACTTGGAGAGTATCTACATAAACTAGTGGATCTACAGTTTTAGAACCTTCACGAATACAACTTACAGTCATAATCGTTCACAAATCGACAAATTTTGTTCAATAATGTGATAATTGGTCCCCAGGTTTCTAAATGGGTTTCGTGGAAGGCTCTATACTCTGGTGAGTGTTCTACTCCTTTCGGTCCACGAATGACGACAAAATTAGGATAGTGTGGTTCTTGCTTGGATTTCGCTGGTGTCATCGGTGTAGGTTCTGTTATTGAAATTACCATTGGAGGCGATGAAGGTGCTGGTTTTTCTGTTTTCTTGGAAGATTTTAGCGCGAGTTTTTGATCAACCACTTTTTCGACGGGTGTTTCGAATGTTGGTGTAGCATCGAATTTGACGTAAGCGTATTGGTTCTTTTTCTTTGATTTTCGCTTTTTGAACTTGTCTTTGAATTTATGCGGAACAGCTGGAAAGTGAACCATCATATACGGAGCGTGGTTAATGTACGGCGTTATGTCCATTTGCTTTGGTAGTAATCCATGTTCTATTAATCCCATTACTCCCTATCTTGTTAGAATACGAGCTCTTTCTTACGTGCTCCAAATCGCTTTCACTAACAGTTTTTACATCTCCAGTAGATGCAAAATTATTTTTTGTTGGTAGAGGAGGATGTGGTGCCAAAGATGTTGGCAAAACATGGTGTTTTGGTTTTGTTGCAGGTACTGTTTTACTCCTAGTTTTAGATGCTGGTGCTGGAACGCCAAAATGTTCTTTCAAATATTCACGATTTTCTTGAGGATAAATTGTGGGGTTTTTGACCAAGTTGTACGAACGTTTGAACTTCTCATCTGTTGACATCAAGAGGCAGTTGCATCTGTTTTGTTACAAATAAGCAACATGCCACAAGCGTTCATCTTTGGAGAGACTCGATATGAAACTCTTACCGGGCGACACACTAACACCCATTCACCCGGTAGATACCGCTACGATGTAGTGGAAGTACCAGGAGGAGAAATAGTCTGTGTTGCATCATTGTATCACGCGTTAATAGTGAACGGTAATAGTTATTTTTAAGCTTTTAATATTTTGCAGATGTTGGAGAAGTGTTTGCAATAGGAAGAAGTAATTTCAGATCTCTTTTTCTAATCGTTTTTCTAGATAGAAACAACTGTACAGGTGTCACGACAACACAGGATCCGCTGACCAAACTAACTAAAATTACTGCGCTAGAAAATGAACGTGTAGTAGGTGTGGCATGCGGAGACGTTCACTCGTTATTCCTAACTGCACAAAATGAACTCTACACTTGTGGTGCAAACGATTACTACCAATTGGGTAACAATGGTTCCGAACATCATATGCAAGAGATCAACCTACAGAAACACATTGGAGATGGTAGAATCACCCATATCAGTAGTGGTTACTATTTTTCATGTTGTGTAGTCAGTATGTTTCAATTTTTTATATCTTACACTCAAGATAAGAAAGATCTATGGGTGTGGGGTTCAAATTACGATAGTCAGTTAGGAGTATCAGGAGACAACAAAATTGGAATCACGCATTCCAAGTCATTCAACCACAACTCACCTGTAAAACTACTACAGACTGGAAGTAACAACATTATCATTGTCACCGAAGATAATTGTTTATTTACGTGTGGCTACAACGAATCTGGCCAAAATGCAAATAATGATCGTACAAACGTCAAAGTAAGTTTTAATTTATTCGTTAACAATCTAGTCTTTCATTCAGATAAAATCACCTGGAATAATTAAACAAATAAGTAGTAGATTTATGCATTTACTGCTGCTGTTGGAGAATGGACAATTGTGGAGTTGTGGAAAGAACTCGTACAATCAAGTCGATAACACTGGTGCAGATCAACTTGTATTGTCTCAAATGGAGTACGCAAAGAGCGTTCGTACATACAAATGCGCTGCTGCATCACTCTCCACCATGATTATTACAGGTACGTCCATGTAACAGTGACTAACTTGTAGAAAATAACACCGTGTACTGTGTTGGTCAAAATAACAGGGATTTCTATGGTACAGCAACAACGCCAAACTCTCAACTATCAGAGTGGGTTCTTCCTCCAGAGTTGACAAATATCCTAACCCAAAAGAGCAATGAACTTGAAATCAGTGCAGGTTGTGATATACACGTTGCCTATGCAAAACGAAAACGTGATATTGGGATTGGTCATAGAATGTGGAAACAAGTGGTATACTATGATGCGGAAAAAACAACTAGTGATCTTGTTTTTCTACTTCAAGGACGGTAACTTGTGCAATAAAGACGTTACCAACCAAAGTTGAGTAAATTATTTGAAAAGCGGGAAAAAGTGCGCACATGACTGATGCACAAGACTTGCGTACAAAGTTGAGGCATGTCGTGGAAAAAGTGAAGGTTAGTTTTAATTCGATACGCTCACTTGTAGTTGGAAACACAATTAACAGATGAAGATAGTGACAAAATCGCGAGTGAACTTTCTACAGAGGAAGAGGATTCTTCATTGATCTCTCCTATTTCATACACATCAGTAGAAGAAACAATCATCGAAGATTCGAAAACTATTAAAAAGTTATTGAAACAAGTCGCGCGATTAAAACTCGAAATACAAGAAGGAAAACTCGAATCTGATCGTGTAACACGCGAGTACCAAATGAAGTTTGTACAAGCAGAAGAAGATTATGCAAAACAGAAACACAAGCACGAAATGGACGCATTAAAAGCACAAACACAAGCAAATAGAAATGAAAAAGAATTTGCAAACATACAAGCCATGATGACAAAACAAATAGAAGATCTAAAAGATAAGATTGTCAAAATGGAACAAGAACGACCTGCGATAGAGGAACAGATTCGACAAATGAAAACTCAGTTTTCAGACGAGAAAGAGTTAATCATATCTGATATTAGATATGCAGAAATCAAAAGAATGGATGCAAAGAGTCAATCGCTAAAGCAACACATACAATGCATGGTAAGAATCTTTCGTATATTAACACGTCAGATTTATGAAATAGTAACAAAGTATCGCGATACATACGAAACAACGCAGCATGAGAACGACATTTTAACAGAAAATCTTCGACAAACAGTTTCTCAATTAGAAAAACTCAGAAGAGAACACGATTTTCTTGTACGAAGCAAACAAGATTCAGATACAGAGTACAAATCACAAATCTCGCTACTGGAAACAAAAGTTTCCAAGTTGTCTAGCGAGTTGCAGGAACGGTTAGTCGAAGCAGAAGAGAATCGATCAAAAGCACAAATGTTCGATACGATAAAATCTAAAGCAAACGAGTTTGAAAATCAGAGTTCACAATATCAACACAAATTGGAATACATGGAAGCAACGTTACTGAACACAAAACACGAGCTCACGTTAACAAGTCAAAAGTTGACCACTACCACTCAACAACTAGAGATTCTAAAAAATGATAAAATGTACTTGACAAAAGAGGTTGAAACTTTGAACTCTCGCGTAGCACGAGCAGAAGATCAAAACGATCAAGACAAGTTGCGGATAAAATCATTAAAAGCAGAAAAGAATGAGCTATTCAACAAGTTTATTAACCACAAGGATAATTCGCGAACAGATTATGAAAGAAACTTACAGGAAGAGGTGACAAAGATAAGAGAGCAAACAAGACGTGATTTGGAACGAATTAAAACAAGTTCACGAGAAGCGTACGAAAGAGAGAATCGAATGTTACGTGAAGCAAAAGAGCACGCAGAATCACAGCTACAACGATGTACGCAACAAATTGCCGAACTGAAAGATGTAAATGATCATTTAGCGATGGATTACCGAACAATGTCGTCAAACATGGAGAAACAGTTAACTGAACTTCGAAGTCAAGTGAAACTAAAAGCCTTTGAGAATGAAAGATTGAGCGTTAGTTCACTAGAGCTAAATAACAATGTCAAAGCGTTAAAAACAGAGTGTGACGTGATGCGACAGAAACTAGATGTTCTTAAAACAGGATATTACAACTTGCAAACTGAAACAGGAAAAAGAATAGCAGAATTAGAGACTGAACTTCAAGCATGCAAGAATGAACTAGGAGGATACAAAGATCTTGAAAAAGAGCTAGATAGAGCGATAGAAACATATACACCAAATATAGAATCTGAGGGAGAGATGAGAATGTTTGATGAAATGAGTAATTTAGTACCTACAAACGCTACAAGACGTCTCAAGTATAGTTTGTATCTTACACGGCGTGTAGCAGAGTTGGAACGTACTGTGACATCATGTAGACAAGAGATAGGTAACAGAGATACTAGGATATCGCAACTCATGGATCGATTACAGAAAACACAGCAGAGCTTGGATCATACGAGTCAGCCCTATAACTTTTTAGTCAATACGATTGAATCTAAGGAGAAAGAAACAGACAAGTACAAAACGCATATCAAGTATCTAGAAAATGAAGTTGTTGAGCTCAAGAATGAGATAGATTTGCTAGCAAAGCGGAATAAACAGTTAGAGGTGGATATTGAGAAGCTAATTGGTCAGCAAAATGTAATTAATAAGTTAAGGGGTGTTTTGGTAGAAATTAGAGATGAAAAGAGGCCAGCGTTTAATACAAATGGTAGCTTTCAAAATCTAATAAATAAACTGAAAAGCTAAACATGTGTTCTCGTTTGTAACTGGTGGACAACCCGTTCTTGACAAACGTTGACAATTCATCATGTCGACGGGTCTTTTTCATTCCCAGTATAAACCAGTACTTAATACCAAGTATACAATACCTGCTGACTTCCAAATCGATTTTAGTGGCAAACAAACGTGTATTAGCGAAGAAAACATTGAAAAATATCATCCTGGACTTGTTTCGCAAACACCAGAGTTCACAAAGCAGGATTTTGAGTTACTACACGAAGTTTGGAAAGACTACAAAACGCGAGTCCAATACATCTTCGACACAGTGTTTGGAGGCAACCCGACAGGCATTAGCAACGTCCAAATTAAGAAACTATGCGTACTAGTGCAGATCATTAGTACTTTACTGTGCAAAGTGTATCCACTGAACACGACTGGCTTTTATAATCTTCCACTGTTTGTCACTGCGACTGAATACGGAGATGAAGGGTCAAAAGTATGGGTGAATGACTCAAAAGGCTATGGAAACCACTGGGTTATCACCGGTGATGATAAAATCTGGGTAGCATGGAGACAAGAAGCAGCATACTACTTTGTTGTATACGATAACGGAAAAGATAGACGCACAGATGAATGGACACCAACTATGGACAGATTAGAAAAGTTAGTATCCAACGTAGAGCGAGTTATACAATCACTCTTTAGTAGAGAGAAAATGATCAAGAGTCGTGAAGCGTATCACGATTTAGATATCCACTTTCTAGGTTGACTTAAAAAATATTTGTCTCATGCTTCGAGTTATTGCACTTGGATGTCTTATCGCTGCTGTGCTTAGTTGCACACTACCACCTGTCGCGTTACCAAACCAAACAGCAACAGCGACTGATGGTAAATGTCCAGGAACTGCAGCCGCAGTAGATAGCGTGGGACCTTTTCAATATGAGCTACCAGCTAGTACAAGATTCGAGTATGCGTACGTAAAAACAGGAAGTATTTGTACATTAGTCGTGTTGAACCAAACTAGTACCTGTTACAGGCTACATGTGAAGAACACGACTTATACACTCACAACTACTGGTTCACCCTCATGTAAGATCGGAAAGGTCTTTTTCTATTCTTCATTTTGTCCAGAATGCTTTGATGCCGATTCTATTCTCAATGTAAAGGCAGAAAATGGAACCATTGTACCCACAAGAGCAGACATGGTTAGGAAGGGAGATTTGGTAGAAACATTTGGCGAACATGGAACATACTTTGAAAAAGTTCTTCATGCGTATGACCATCATTCGAAACCTACAGTCGTGCTTCATATTCATTTTCAAAATATTGTTAATGGAGAGAAAGGATTTATAGGTGTAACAAGGAACCACATGTTACCTGTTAGCAAAACACAATTGTTTTCCGACAGGAAAGCAACAGCAGCCAAATATGCTACCCCAGGAATGTTTCTATTTGGACGAAATGCACACGCACTAGAGATTACACATGTTACTACCAAGCTAAACAGAGTAATTATGTTCTACACGTGGTCAGACAACATTGTTGTCGACAATGTGTATGCACATGCATACAACTTTGGGCAATCCTGGAGCTACGTTGAGTCATGGGCTCACAAGGCAATGGACTTGATATTCCCAAATTCAAAAGAGCCAGTACCAGGCTCTACAACATTTACAGAACCATTTGAAAACCATGTTATGCCATTTGTCGAAAGCATTTTCGATTTCTTTTATTAAATTGAAACCGTTCCATGTGCCTTTTATTGTGTCTACGTTAACTAGTCCAATATTATCTGTACAAAACCGGTCCACTTTTAGTTTTATCTTTCTACATAAATGGTTATTCGAAAATAGCTTTACACATCTCAACAAAATGCTTCGTGTGGTTACTTCAATAGCACTCTTTATTGCTTTCACTCAAGCTTGCAGTCTACCTACTGTTGTATTACCAAGTCCAACAGCAACTGCTAGTGGAGGAAACTGTCCTGGTACAGCAGCATTTGTCGACAATTCCGCTCCATACCAATACACATTACCTAGTGATAGTAGATTTGATTATGCGTATGTAAAGTCAGGAAGCGTCTGCACGCTAGTACCATTGAACCAATTCATTCACTGCTATCAACTTCGCGACTCAGGCGCGGAATACGATGTATACTTTTCAGGCTCTGCTGGATGCCCAGAGATTGGAAAGGTGTTCTTCTACGCTTCAACATGCCCAGCTGCTACACCAACTCCAACTCCAACTGAAACAACACAGGAACCAACTACTACTGCCGTACCTACAACTGAAACACCCACACCAACTCCAACACCAGAGCCAACTACAACTGTTGCACCAACTACAACAATAGAGCCAACCACTACACTAGAGCCAACAACTACGCTTGCACCAACAACTACACAAGAACCAACTACCACCACACCACCTCCAGTGTACAATCGTTGTCTCACACTAGCTAGTCCACAACTAACCAACATAAACCCTGATCAAGGAGTCTCACCACCTCTCAACTTGGGTGGTGGATGCGTAAACGTTATCATCAACAACTGCTTCGTTACCGTATCAGGATGCAACAACTACGTTGAAGTAATAAACGGTGAGTGTGGCATAACAGTCACTGGTAACGGTAACTATGTCAAGACTGGTGGAGGAACGGTCATTTCTGGAAATTACAACAATGTCACTACTCATGGTAACACTCAAGTAACTGGTAATCAAAACACTGTACTCAACGGAGGTGGAGATGTCATTAGCGGTGATAACAACTTGGCTGATGGTGGAGGAAATACCGTCAAGGGTAATCGCAATATTGTCAACGGTGGAGGTAACACTATTGATAACATTGGTGATACAAACAACTATGTTGCTGGAAGTGGTAACTTGATCTCTGGCGCTGGATCTTCAAACAACTGGATCGAAGCATATGGAACTAGTGTAGCAGGAAGCGGAAACTACATACCATGGTTCCTTTCAAACTCTGCTAATGTCAATAGTGGAAACAACAACTTTTTGATGAATGCTGGATCTTCTTATATACAAGGTAACAGCAACAGCGTTTGCGCAGGAGCAGCAATGATTGTTGGTGATGGCAACAATGTTCCTGGATCATCAATTATCACTGGTGATAACAACTTTGTGTACGGTAACGGTGATGAAGTAATAGGTAACAACAATACAGTTGTATGCGATGGCGCTACTGTAACTGATGATAACACTTCTGATGAATTCACCAATGGAGGTGCCTGCCCACCACGTGTTTAATTACGTGTAGTTCGACACCACATAATAAAATTTAGTCGTTCCCCACTAGTGAGCTTGTTAGCACCATGAATATGTCTTCCTAAATGTAAAATTGCTTTGCCTTTGGTTGGGTGCCATTCGTGGTACTCTTTGAATGCTGTTTCAGAACCTTTTACACCTTTGAAGAATACACTACCACCAGTGAATTCTTTTCCGAGGCAAACATTCATCGTAATGTCACTACTATCGATATGAGTATCTAAATCCAAATCTTCTCCAATTTTGTATTTGACAATGAATGAATGATGACTTTTAAAGTTGGAAACTGCAAATAACTGTTCTGATAGAGGCTCTATGTACTCTTTCATGATATCAGAACACATGTCTTCTAATCCAATCGCGTTTAAAATCAGTCCATAGTTGTTCATCGAATTTGGTCGTTTGATAGGTAATCCTGATCGTTCAAAGTGTTGCATTTCTTCAACCAACTTTTGACAAAATTCTTCCGTAAAGATTTCAAATGCGTATACTCCTGGATTTGTTTCTATGACAATTTGGGCTAGTGAACTTGTAATCAACGCTTGTTTGAACGATGGTAGAATAAACTTGTCATTGAATCGTGGTTCAAATAAATCTTCGTGAAGGTGTTTGTACTGTTCAATTACTTTTTGTCGTTCTAGTTTTGCGTCGACTTGTTTGGCTTGTGTTATTCTCTGCGCTCTAACTTTGTGATCGCTTGCAAGTTTCTGACTACGTTCTTCACCTGTCAACAATCTTGCTTTGTCGCAATCTTGAGTTGTACTTGCTGTGATTCCTGCTTTCTTTTGTATGTCGAATAGTAATTGAGCAAATTCTTCACTTGCGTTGGAGAGTAGTGCAAGATCGAGTGGCGTATTGCCATCTAAATCGGCTGTGAATAGGTATTGTATCATCTTTTCTTCTTCTTCCAACTCACCAACTAGGTTCATGACAATCTTGAAACACTCTTCTGAATTTCGTTCTGCGGCGAAATGTATTGGAGTTTTACCACCAGAAACATACAATGGTATGGACCGCGCAACGTATGATGTCGTATCTGCGGATTTAACTTGCAAAGCTTTGCAAATGTCGTAGTGATTGCACTCGCGGATAAACATTTGGAGAAGTTCTTCATGGCCTTCTGCGCAAATATAGTGAATAGGAGTGAAATTATCTGTATCGACTAGTGATGCGATTCTGGTCGGTAATTGTTCTTCAACATTGTTGGATACGAGTGGTGGATATGTTTTGATGTGATTAAACACCAGTGCTGCAATCTCCTCTCGTCCCATCACTGCTAATATGTGGAAAATATAGTACCCTCTTCTGTCTTTTTCGTTTAATATCAGTTCTGTTGCAATCTTTGAGTTTTTAGGGTCGTTCAGAAGTTCTGTCAAATCTTCAATGTTATTCTTTTCTGCAGCCTCAAACAAGTTAAATTTCAACTCGTCCACTATGTTGAACATGGAGTCCATCAGAGAGGGCTGCTTCACTGGACAGTTAAGGTCTTGTTGCATTGTTCTTAGTTGAGCAAAAATACAAAAAAATGGACAACCAAATAGAGCTTGTTGATGAAGTCGATCATGCCAATGTAGGTGATGTTCTCAGACCCATGTATCATATTTCGTCAGCAAAACACAGACTTTTCGAATTGGAACTACAACAGCCAGAAACAACACCAGTAGTACAAACTAGTCTACCTGTACTTATTCCACCTATTAATTTTAACATGGTGATACCTGGGGTCTATCGTAGTGGATATCCAAACAAAAAGAATTTCGCGTTCCTAAAAAAGATTCCAATTAAAAGTATTCTGTATCTATGTCCAGAACAGTATGCACAAGGAAACATGGAATTCGCACGAGCAAATGGTATAAAAATTCTACAGTTTGGAATTGAGGGAAATAAGGAACCGTTTGTTCACATACCTGACGACGCCATTCGACGTGCCGTTGCACAACTGTTAGACGTTAGAAACCA
>JAESGV010000935.1_pt1 | contig 12615 bp, 12 predicted proteins | sample 9269781 | NCBI WGS metagenome assembly JAESGV01 (sample SAMN15741586, study PRJNA653496) | algae metagenome | isolation source: Tildeniella torsiva UHER 1998/13D and co-occurring heterotrophs from... | place: Slovakia: Slovak Paradise National Park, Hrabusice, Kosice Region | collected 2000-01-01 | reverse complement strand
AATCGCACGTTACGAGTTACTCTTTTGCGATACACTAAAACTATCGTACAATATCGCACTTCATCATGAGAATATGATCAAAGAAGCTTCATTGTTTTGCACAAAAGAGTATGATCGTAACAAAATACTAATACTTTAGACTAGTCGATTTAATCAAAGATGTAGTGAACTTTTGTCACGTGAATCCAGGTTTCTACCAAATGGCAAAGTACGCGTTGCAGCCAATAATGTGCACGCCACCATTCTTTTGCGCTGCAGTCTTCACTGTCAAACAAGAGTCGATTTCTGTCGATCCATCAACAGCAGATGCAACAGTACCAGCAGATACAGATTCAATATACAATACGATCCAACTGATTGTCACGAAATTAGCAGATCCAGAAAGTTTTACAGATTTTGTGACTCCTGTGTTACTTGGAATGTACAACGCCATGAAAGTCAATGCCAATATTAAGAGCACACTGTATGAGTGGATTATTCAAAATCAAAACTGGCCTGGAAAGTATGTCTTTGAATTATAACTAACAGTTTTAGGATTGATGTTCCAGAATCGATTGTTTCAACATTAAAGTATTGGGGAAACAAACAAGAACATACAGAAGAAAGCGTAGAAGAAAAAGAGACTGTTGAAGAGCAACCAAAGAGTGGCGATGAGACACAAGAAGGCGATGTTGATGAATCAGATGAGAATATTACACAAAGTCGTGTTGATAAATTGGATGCTCACGACATTCATACTAACTTGGCCAAAGCGGTGCTTGTCAAGTATATGAGTTGCTATGATTCCAATTTGAAGAATAGTATGAACCAATTTTTATTCTATTTGTGTGATGACGATGTTGATCACTTTGCAAGAGAATTTGGAATTGGAAACAGTATTGGGTTCTTAGCTGAGAAGGGATTCCTTGGTTCATTAATGCAACAACAAGTTACAAGTGGATCAACATTAGATGAAGCACACGCAGCAGAAACTGAAGTACAAGATGACCAAGATCAAGAAGCTTCTGGTGATGTCGCAGAGTGAACATTGTTACAAGATATAATCTTTGCTAAAAAAGTGAGGTTTAACTGTCAGTGTCAATCTTTTTGTCAAGAATTTGTGTTGCCAAACAAATGGTGCGTGTTCTGTTTCTCTGTTTGGGACTACTCGTACTGCAGGTTTCACTATGCAGCAGCAACGTTGTGACTTTTGGTAGCACAGCACTTGGAAGCGGTAGAAATACAACAGCAGGAGGTGGCGCACTAAGCAGTGTGGATTTTGTTACTGATGTTTTCAATGAACAAATTGTTTCCACTGCTGTTGGCCAAGATAACACGTACTTTGTCACAAACTCTGGCAAACTATTTGGAACTGGAAACTCAGCATATGGTGCTCTGAGTTTGAACACAACAGTTTCATCAAACATACTCGTTCCTATACCCATAGTGGACTACAACAATGTAACAGGCAATGCCGCAGTGAAAATGGTCAGTGCTGGACTTGACTGTGCCATATTTATAACAACAGATGGCAAGGCATATTCTTTTGGCTCAATGTTTAGGTATGCGACTTTTAAATCGTTCTAACTTTAAGTTACACGCTTGGGGCTAACGCCATCGATCATTATTATACTGTTACTCCCATAGCCATGCCTGGTAATATGGGTGTTAAATTTATTGCTCTCACATACAGACATGCGATGATGATTGGTAATGACGGACAACTCTACGGCTTTGGCTTCAACGATGCTAATGCACTCGGTGTTGGTGACTCAGCCATCCGTTACACACCCACACTAGTGGTTGACAACAACAGTGCTTTTCAAAACAAAACGTTTGCTCATGTAGCAGTGAGTCCAGGCATGGGTATCGCTTGCACCACTGATGGTTCGTTGTACACATGGGGATACGGAGGCACTGACGCAAGAGGAACGGTAGATACTGGCGATTTTCCATTTTTTATTTTTTTCCCTGGCAAAAATGTTACATATGTTGCCGCAGCAGGGTCAGGAGCAAACACAAAAGCGATTATGGTTACCAGTGATGGAAAAGTATTCACTATGGGAAATAATAATGGAGGTACGGTGTGTTTCGTAGTCTAACTTTTAGGTCAATTATGTACTGGCGATTTTGTGAACAGAAACGCACCAACTGCTGTGAATGAAACAACAATAGCACCAGGAACATTTTTCACCAAAGCAATGTTTGGTATTCAAACAACATTACTATTAGCAAGCAATGGAGAAGTCTATGCTTGTGGATATACAAACAAGTAATATATATTCACAGTTAATTCTAACATATAGTTATCAACTCGGATTTTTCAGCAACGATTACATTCTCACGCCAACTCGATTCTTGAACAAAACCAATGCCGCAGATATTGCAACATGGAATTATAATACAGACACTGTGACCAGTGTTGTTTTACGCGACTCACCTCCAGTGGATCCATTCACAAAATACTCGTACAATATCAACGTTATGGGCTACAATGAATTTGGTATGTTGAATTTCAACTCTAACATGTAGGTGCCGTTGGTGATGAAACATCCCTTAGTGTTCTCCAACCCATTGAAATGTCTAGTAGAACAGTTCTAGCAGGTAGAAAAATCGTATTTGCTGATGTTGGACTACAAAACGCATTCGTCATTACTTCTGACAATACAATTTATGGATGGGTAAGAATTGGCGTATTTACTTATGAAATAGGGATACAACATGTATGGAGCTGTAGGAGCAGGATTTAACACTGTTACTGGTGCGCAAACAATCTACGAACCTACACCAGTGAGCAGAGCAGGTGTCCTAAGTAACGTACAAATAGTACAAATAGATATCTACGATGGACATACACTAGCGTTGTCTAGTGCAGGAGATGTTTACTCTTGGGGACGAAACATGAATGGTAAGAATTCATACAGTTTTTACTCATCTATTATAGGTCAATTAGGTGTTGGAAACACTGCTAATTCACCAAATCCACAATTTGTCAACGTATTAGGTCAGAAATGCAAAAAAATAGCTGCTGGAGTTAGTTTTTCAGTAGCACTTCGAGTTGACGGTAATGCAATCTATACTTGGGGAAGTGGTTTTGCTCTTGGACGTAATATCGCTCCAGTCGATTCATCAACTCCTGTACAAGTGCACACTGGCGTACTAGCTGGTAAAACGGTAACAAATATTGTTGCTGGTGTATATGCTGTACTGGCACTCACACAAGATGGTCAAATATACACGTGGGGTATTAACACTGGTTTCCAATTAGGAAATGCCTCACAAACTTACACCGCACTTGCTCCAGAAACTGTAGATGTATCAGCATTAGGACCTGATGCCAACTTTACACAAATTGCAATGGGTAAATTAGGTGCATTTGCGTTAGCGAAGAACGGCACACTATACTCGTGGGGTCAAAACTATCAACAAGCAATTATTCAACCTGATTATGTGGCCCAACACTATGTACCTACTGCTGTGAATACATCAATACTCGATGGTCCAATTCACTCTATTCAAGCTAATGGTGATTCTGGTGTAATCATTACACAATCAAAACAAGTTTACACGTTTGGTTATGGTCAGTACGGTACATTAGGTACAGGAAAACGAACACTCAAGTCCTTGATCGTACGTGCAACTATGACAGCCTTTGATAGCACTGTTGTAGATGTTAAAATCAACGAAATGGCAGCTATTGGTTACACTACGAGTGGTACTCTGTACACATGGGGATATCAAGGCACTTTAGGTGTTGATTCCACTACTGCTTTTCCACCAAGAGTTACATTGCACAATGGTGTTTTGCAAGGCAAAGATGTTGTTAATGTTCAAGCAGGAGGTGGTTTTACAATTGCTCTAACAAGTGACGGTAAAGTATACTCATGGGGTGACAATGGATACGGCTGTCTCGGTACTGGAACCACCATTGAATTCAGCGCTATTCCAGTTGCGGTAGACACAAGTGGTGCATTGGCTGGCATAGTTGTATCAGATATTGCTGCAAGTAGCACTATTGTTGCAGTACTCTCTGATAGTGGCACGATGTTCATGTGGGGAGCAAATAACAACGGTCAGCTAGGTATTGGATCTACAATTGATATGTTTGCACCACAGATTTTAAATAATGCATCAAGTCCCATGACTGGCAAGAGAATCATCAAAATTGCCATTACTGAAGCAGCAAGTTTTGCACTTACTCAAGATAACAAGCTTTACTCATGGGGAAGTCAGTCAAATGGTTTACTCGGTGATGGTGTGCCTGGTTTTACGTACACCACTTTTCCTGGGTTGGTTAATACAACTTTATTGAATGGCAAGATAATTGTATCGATCAAGGCAGGCGGATCATCGGCAGCACTACTCACTTCAGATGGATTGTTGTTTGCCTGGGGTGACAACCTTTTCGGTGCAGCGGGTACTGGCAGTATGGACGGATCAGCAGTCTTGATTCCGACTCCTGTAGATACATCAGGTGTGCTCCTAAATAAGAACATCACTAGTCACTGTGTTGGTTCTGCAAACATGGGTGCAATAGACGCAAATGGAACCTTGTATGGTTGGGGTTGGGGTAACAATGGCGCTAACGGTGTTGGAAACACAAACAACCAGTTCTCTCCTGCTGCTATGGTCATGACTGCATTAGCAGGATACAAACCAGAATCCATTACATGCGGTGACAATACAATGTTGTTAGTAGCTTCCAGAGGAAACGAAAAAGCTATCTTCGGATGGGGTAACCCCTCACGACAAGAAATTGGAGAAGTTGGAACGGTATCAGTTCCAGTTAGAGTTACTGCTATCCCACTATTCAACGCACGAACTGTGAAGATTTCCACATCAATCAGTGGCAACACTCATTCAGTAGTTTTGACACGCAATACTACCGAGTACATTCCTACTCCTGCGCCTGCTCCTACACCAGCACCACCAACATATCCATATGATGTTTATGTAATGGGATACAATCTCAAAGGTGTTGTTGGTGATGGTACAGGATCAGTTATTCCACAACCATTTGAGTTGAGCAGTAGAACGGTTCTCGCAGGCAAGTTCATTTCTATGGTTGATGTTGGTTTTGCCAATGTGTTCGTTATCACAAACGATAACCAAATTTACGGATGGGTATGTACTATTAAATTATTCTTACAAATTACAGGGAAGAAACGACGATGGCCAAGTTGGAGCAGGAATCTCTGGTGGTCCAGACGGTTTTCGAGTATACAAGCCAGCACGTGTTAACCAAACAGGTGTTTTATTAGGTGTTAATATCGCTCAAATTGATATATACGCCTATCATACTCTTGCGCTTTCTGACACTGGAAATGTTTACTCTTGGGGAAAAAACGAAAATGGTATGCATATCAACACACTCTAACAAATACAGGCGAACTCGGAATTAATAGCAACACAAAATCTAGAGTGCCTGTAGCAGTAAATATGGGCGGTAACAAGATCAAAAAGATAGCCGCTGGAGATTCTTATTCAGTTGCGTTAAGAGAAGATGGTCAAATGGTGTATACATGGGGATATAACATAGCACTTGGCACTGGTAACGGAGAGCAAAGTGATTCAACTGTCCCTATACAAGTGCTCATGACTGGTGTTCTACAAGGAAAAACAATAACTAATATTGCTGCAAGTAGTAGAACAGTACTTGTACTCACTCAAGATGGACTACTGTTTTCATGGGGTGAAAACTCTGGATATCAGCTTGGAAGTGGTGATAGTGTTGTGTATATCGCTCGTTCGCCAGTGACAGTCAATTTGTCAGCATTACCTGCAGGTTCTAAAATCACGCAAATATCGTTGAGCTACGAGTCAGGTTATGCATTAACAAACACTAGTACAGTTCTCGCGTGGGGTAGTAATGCGAATGGCCTACTGTTGCAAAACGCAGCTTTTACTCATAGCGACGTACCTTTTGTCATCAACACAGCAATAGTTGGTAACATCTCTGCTATCAAAGCTGTTGGAACTACTGGTATGATCATTTCACAATCAAAACAAGTTTACACGTTTGGCGTTAACGATAACGGTGCAATGGGAGATGGAAAAGAAAGCATACCTGTGTCACCGCTTGGTCCCATCATATCAACTGATATTTCTGGTCCTATACAGGATGCCATTTGTAGTGAGAACGGAGGTATAGCAATTACCACCAGTGGGGTAGCATATACTTGGGGTGCCAATTACGAAGCGACTCTTGGATTTAATTCTGAAGTTGTTGATCCACCAAGAATCACGTTACACACAGGTGTACTACTTGGTAAAGAAATAGTAGCTGTAGCAGCAGGGTATGGTTTCACACTTGCTGTATCAACAGATGGTAACATGTTTGCATGGGGAGATAACACCTATGGATGTCTTGGAATTGGTGAAGATGTAGCAGCAAAGAGTTTAACACCAAGAGCTGTAGCCAATGTTGATAACACTTTGACTGGACATCCAATCTCTACAGTTGCTGCTAGTGATCGTAATGCGGCAGCAATGTCAAAAACAGGAAAAATGTTTATGTGGGGCGACGGATCTCTTGGACAAATCGGTGATGGCATTACATTCGGTCTTGCATATGCACCTCAAATTGTAAATGTCGCTGGAAAAACAGTAGTAGGAATCGCAATCACGCAAGGTTCTAGTTTTGCACTCACTTCAGAAGGCTATGTTTATTCATGGGGGAGCAATGGTAACGGCTTACTAGCAGACAACACAATTGATTTTGGAAGTCAACGAACAACACCTGCGCTTGTCAACACTACGGGTGCTTTGAATGGAAAATTTGTTTACAAAATCTTTGCAAGAGATAGTGCAGTTGCAGTGATCACTTCTGATGGCCAAGTGTATACTTGGGGTCTAAACCAAAACGGCCTTTTAGGAATCGGCACCACAGACGCTTCAATTTTTCCACTTCCTATTGCTGTAGATACCACAGGTGCACTAGCCAACAAGATGATACAAACTATCTGTATTGGTCAAAGAAACATGGCTGCTGTAGATGAAGATGGAAATCTCTATGCGTGGGGTTCTGGAAGTGATTACGCTAATGGCGACGGTGACACTGAAGATCGTTTCTCACCAGTGCTTGTAAGCATGAATGGAATTTCTTCGAATTTCAAGGTAGAAACAGTTTCATGTGGAAGTACATCTGTCATAGCGGTAGCAAACAATGGAACATATAGAGAAGCATATGCATGGGGAACGGCCATAAGAAAAGAACTTGGTGATGTTGAACAATCACCCACGCCAACAAGAGTGAACACGATTCCACCATCACATACCATGAAAGTATCCATGTCACTTGTCGGCGTTCATGCAGTTGTTTTAACGCGAAACTTTACAGAACCTCCTCCATCAAAAATTCCATTTGTGTCCAAGATATTTGTAATGGGTAACAACGAACAAGGTACTGTTGGAGATGGTACAGCATACGTCACTCCAATACCAGTGCAACTAGTAGGTACTGCGTTAGCTGGAAAGATAATCAAGTACGTAACAACAGGTGCCTCAAGTACCTATGTTATCGATACAAACGATCAAATATTTGCGTGGGTAAGAATAACTTTAAAAATGTTAACGCAATAGGGGCAAAACGATTTGGGAAATTTGGGAATAGGTTACGTATCAGGTAACGCATCTCTTTATGAAATGAACCCTACTCCTGTATACCAATCAGGAGTTTTACTCGGCGTTAAGATTTCACACTTATCAGTCTATCATTCACACACACTTGCACTATCCGATCAAGGAGTTGTGTTTGCATGGGGATCAAACGAACAAAACCAATTAGCAAGAGAGGGCGATGTATTGCCATACTCTGAGTATCCACTAGTTGTGAACGTTACTCAAACTGGTCAACGAATCAAGCAGGTAGCAGCTGGATCTGGATTTTCTGTTGCTCTACGTGAAGATGGTTTGATGATTTACGTGTGGGGTAAAGGTTCCGTACTAGGAAACGGTCAATACATGCCAAATGTGACCTCTGTTCCAAGTCAAGTCAACATGACAGGCGCACTCAACGGTAAAATAGTAACCAACGTTGCAGCTAGTGGCTATGCAATACTAGCACTTACGCAAGATGGAAAAGTTGTCTCATGGGGAGAAAACACTGTACTTCAACTTGGTTTTGGTTCAGATCTTTATGCTCAGTCACCTACTGAAATACCAGCGTTATCACCATACAATATTATTCGAATCTATATGAACTCGTACACAGCGTACGCGCTAACAGACAATGGTACTCTGTTTTCATGGGGTGATAATACAGAACAAACGATGCTAAGCTCGTTGGGATTATCTAATACACCAATCGTTGCCAATACTAGCATCGTAGGAAGTTTTTCATCTTTTTATGCAAGTGGACTTACTGGTCTTTTTATCACACAAGATACGAAAATCTACACGTTTGGAAATAATGATAATGGAGCGCTAGCAAGTGGTGATGTGACTAAAAAAGCACTAGGACGCATGGACATGTCACAATTCGACAGTGATGTGCGACTTGTAGCAATTTCAAATAGTGGTGGTATCGCCGTAACAACAAGTAACAAAATCTACACTTGGGGGTATGTACTTGGTTACGATGCTACAGTTGTTAAAGTACCAAGATCACCTTTAACTACAGGTGTATTGGCAGGAAAGGAAATTGTAAATGTTTGGGCTGGTGGATATGATGGACTTGGCTTCACGTTAGCATTATCAGCTGACGGAAAGTTGTATTCATGGGGTGACAATAGTCAAAACTGCCTTGGTATAACCACTCCAAGTGTGTATGGCTCAAATATCGCTGTGTCTGTACAATTAAGTTCAAAAGTGTTGTCTGCAGTTGCTGGCACTGTCACTGTCGCAGCGTTGACAACAAACGGTGTATACATGTGGGGTAGCAATAGCGTGGGTCAACTTGGCACTGGAAACACCAACACTATAGTTGGACCTGTTCCGTTAAACACTGGTATCCAGAGTGCTCTCTTTGGTAAAACCGTTACTAGTATGGCACTCACAGACGAAGCAAGCTTTGCACTAACAAACGAAGGCAAAGTGTACGTTTGGGGAGCAAACACACATGGTCTATTAGGCAACAGTACTTTATCTACCTCACTGCATCAGTTGGTGCCCATAGCAGTCAATACACTAGCAGGAAAATACGTCACAAAGATTGTTGCACAGTATCGTACTGTTGCAGTGTTGATTTCTGATGGCTCAATATATGGTTGGGGTGCTGATGATGAAGGCATTCTTGGTCGTGGATCAACTACACCAACAACAGTTACAATTCCATTATCTGTAGACGCTTCTGGTGTTTTGAAATCAAAAACTGTTACATCAATATGTATGGGCAAAAACAACATGGTTGCCATGGATAACAATGGAACACTTTATGCGTGGGGAAGAGGTGATGACTACACCGTAGGTGATGGTTCTAACGTAAGTCGTGGTAGTCCTACGGCAGTAGATACGACCAAGTTGCAAGGTTATAAAGTTCTATCGATATCATGTGGAAAAACAACAGTTGTCGTTACAGTTGCAAATGGTACCAAACAAGCGTTGTTTGGATGGGGAACTGGATCTTTTTACGAGTTAGGAGAAACGATCCAGTACAAAACGCCAACAGCACTCAATTTCAGAATGGCTACTAGCTTAACTGTAGCAACATCACTGAACCAACATACAGTAGTTTTAACTCGTGATCCGATAATGTTAACGCCTACTCCTGGGCCAACAGCTACTCCCACTCCAGTACCTACAACTACTGTTGCAGCTACCACGACAAGTATACCTACTACGACAATGGCACCTACTACAACTGTTGCTCCAACTACAACAATGGCACCAACAACTAGTACAACCAGCGTACCTACAACTACTGAAGCACTAACAACCTCAACTATTGAACCAACGACAAGTACTTTGGTGCCTACAACTACGCAAGCACCAACCACAACAATTGCACCAACTACCACTATTGAACCAACCACAACAAAAGCACCAACTACATCAACTGTGCCAACAACAATGCCAGTTCCTTCTACAACTGCTTTACCAACAACAACTGCTACTCCTGCACCAACGAATCCACCTGTTATTCAAATTGTAAAAGGTACTGCAACAAGTCAAGTTGTTGGAAATATCACACTTGTACCACCTCCAGTTGTTAACACTTCATTGGTGTTGTTTGCCAGTGCAAATGTAACAGTAACACTACCTATCACGTTTGCTCGAAACGCAACAATTCCCAAAGATGCTATTGTATCCAAGGTATCTGTCTCGTTCAGTGTAACCTATTTGGCAGCTACTGCACAACTTGTGGTGATCTTGTCAGATGAAGATGGAAATCAAGCAGGTAATGTGACAGTGACTGTGGATCAAGCAGGAGCAATATCAGTGAATATGAAAGATATATTAGACGAGTTGATACGAGTGTATCAAATACCGTTTACTATTCGTGCAATCAGAGGCTCTATCTTGAAAGTGAGTGTTGGAGTTGTTACAGAAGATGTAGCTATCAACATTGATCCTGCCATAACGTCAACAATCGAATTTTCAACTGCTGTTACACCAGCACCAACAACTACTGCTACTCCATCTACCACACCAAAGCCAGTGGTGATTGAACCACAAACATTGAGTGCAGGAGCAATTGCAGGAATTGTAGTTGGTTCAGTTGTTGGCGTTGCTTTGATTGTTTTTATTGTGGCTGTGATAATTACAATTGTTGTAGTTGCAGTGATCATGGTTCGCAAGAAGAAAGTTTATGTGAAAGAAAAGGCCATGTTCCAACTCGACATGGACGTACAGATTTAATCTATTCGTAGTTTGAATCAACCACAATAAAACATAGCCCAAACCAAAAATTGCAAAAAACGTCAAGTCTTAATTTGGAAGATGGCACATGTCGTTTGTCGTATCTTTTTCACGAAATACAACAGTTCTATGGACGCGCACTTCCTACTGGCTTGCTTGTTGCTATGCGTAGCGCAAGTTTCGCTAGCAAATGTAGTTACATTTGGACAAACACCTGGAAGTGGCCGTAACTCGTTCGAAGCCGGTTACCAAAAAACATACGACTACATATCAGATGTTATCAGCGAAAGAATAGTTTCAACTTCGTCTGGACAATACACAACGTTATTTGTAACTGAGTCCGGCAAACTTTTTGGAACAGGTTTATCTTCGCGTGGCTCCCTCGGCAAAAATACTACCAACAGCAGCAACTTTGCGCAACCAACACCCATTTTGGACTACAACAATGTAATAGGAGGCGTACCTATTAAAATGGCTAGTGCAGGAGAAGCGAGCGCTCTTGTATTAACAACTGATGGAAAATTATTCGCTTTTGGTTCAGGTGATAGGTAAAGCAAGTTTTATATTTTTAACCAACGTTAGTTATCTGCTTGGAAACAGTACTATTACTGGGGACTATCTGGCTATGACGCCGGTACCGCTCCCTCTTGGCACAACTATTGCATACATAACTGTTACACATGAAAACGCGATGATGATAGGAAGTGATGGAAAACTATATGGCTTCGGAAGAAACGATGGTGAGTATTTACTATTAGTATTTAACATTGTAGGCAAAGTACTTGGCGTTGGCGATGCGGCAGTGCGATATAATATAACAGCAGCAGACACAACAGAGGCAGGGAATAGAGTTTTTACCCAAGTATCTATTTCAACAGTCCATGGTTTAGCATATGCAACTGATGGGTCACTTTTTACGTGGGGAAGTGACTACGCGGCAAGAGGTAGATTCGATGTTACTGGTGATTACCCCTCAATGATAAATATGGGAGGAAAGACAGTAGTATATGTTTCTGCAGGATACAGAACAGGCGGTGGAAATTCTCTCGTAGTAACTAGTGACGGTAAAGTACACGCATTTGGAAACAATCAAGATGGTTTGAACTCATTCGTAATACTAACAAAAATAGGACAACTTTGTGTTGGTGATAAATCTTCTCGAGCAACACCAACTCCAATTTCTGAAGTTTCCATAGATCAAGGAACATTTTTCGTCAAAGCATATGTTGGTGCATACGTGTCCTTTTTACTAACAGATAATGGAGAAGTGTACGGTTGTGGATCATCTACTTCGTATGTTCACTATGAATGAACTAACAATACAGTTTCCAATTTGGAATTCGTCGCGACAATGTTCTCACACCACTAAAACTAACAGGATTGCGAAGATTTTCAACGGCAATTAGCATGTCAACATGGAACTATATGACTGATGCTGCAACTAGTGTCGTAGTTCCTCCTCCTTACTTTATATATGCAGCAGGAAAAAACGCAAATGGTACTTATTCTTTATAGTTTCTAACTCTTTTAGGTGCTATAGGTGACGGAACGGGAACTACTACTATGATACCTGTTGAATTGAACAGCAAGACACCATTTGCAGGAAAAGAAGTAACATTTGTTGCAATGGGAGTTAACAAGATATTCATGATGACGTTAGATTACATGATTTATGCATGGGTAGGAGATATTTAACAAAATACTAAGTATTAGGGAGAAAACAGTGTAGGTACGCTAGGTATTGGTTACACCACAGGACCTGCAGTTGCTACTCCTACACAAGTTGTACAAAATGGAACTTTGAGTGGCGTACAAATCAAGCAAATCGATTGCCATGAT
>JAESGV010000934.1_pt1 | contig 12625 bp, 9 predicted proteins | sample 9269781 | NCBI WGS metagenome assembly JAESGV01 (sample SAMN15741586, study PRJNA653496) | algae metagenome | isolation source: Tildeniella torsiva UHER 1998/13D and co-occurring heterotrophs from... | place: Slovakia: Slovak Paradise National Park, Hrabusice, Kosice Region | collected 2000-01-01 | reverse complement strand
TTAGCTAAGGAGTAGCACTTGCCACTATTCGCCACTAAAATGCAAGTACTATCTGTCTTCACGTAAACGTAGCTCAACTTTTTGTCTGCTGGTACTGTGTACGTAAATGGACCTTTTGTAACAGTAGCTTGAGGATTACCAGGACATGAGCCTCTGACAGCTGGTGCCTGCGATGGTGGTACAATACTAAACCCTCCTGGATTTTGTTGCATCAAAATAGCGATGATATCCGAAATGTCAACAACTACTGGGAACTGCGACACTAATTAGTTAATTCCTGCTAACTTTTTATATAACAAGATTGGTTTTGTATAACTGCTTTGATTGTCAGTTAATCGCACGGTTTTCCACATAAACACTTTGATTATCAATCACCATCACAGTTTCAGTCGTGCCTCTTCATTTCCATTGTTTTGCGCTGGAGTGTACGCATAGACACTATCGCCTTGTATCGTTATGGTTTGTACAGAAAAGTATACCAGAAGCACTATGAGGGTTCCTAGCGTATTCATGTTTTGAGTTTCACAGAGCTAGTGTTTGGAGACGTAGGATAACATGCCTTATTATCTTTTGCTGCAACTGTAATTCCTGAAATATTAATGTTATCTTTGGTATAACAAGGAAAACGTTGCTTCCTTGGTTGGAATTCATGTTGCAACATCTGGCTTGACATAGTTTGCCTGCGTTGCGAGTTGCTCCTGTAAATCGCTCAACTATTACTGCACAGAACATTTTTTATGCTTCTTCTTTTTGTGTTTTGAAGCTGTGTACAATGCAGTAACTACCACTTCAAAGAGTTCTCTGGTTCCATACTCGTCTAGTGCTGATGTTTCAAAGTAACACATAGCACCTGCCTTTTCAGCGTACTCAACAGCTCTTTCTTTTGAAACTTGACGTGGTAGATCATTTTTGCATCCAATAATAATGAATGCTCCAGCTGCAACGTTTTTGATCCATATATTATCAATGTTTTCAAACGAGTGTTCATTATTTACAGAAAAGCATAGTAAATAGATATCACAAACTGAATACGCAACCATTTGGTGATGGTTTTCAGTCCAACCATCTAAAACAGTAAGCGATAGCAATTACTGAAAACGTACAAGTATCAAAAACGCGCAGTTCTATGCTATGTTTCTGTTTAGAATACACCATGTTATCTGTGTTATCAAGTACAGTTGGTACGTATTCACCAAAGTATCCATTCATTGATCGTGTGAGTAGTGATGTCTACTATTAGTAACTATTGTAACAATCATACCTTTCCAGTTCCACGATCTCCTAGCACTAGTATAGTTACTGATCCTTGCACACTGAATTGAGGTGGAGTTCTCGTGTACATCTCATCTTGTGTAAATGTAGGTAGTGCTATAATGTACTGTCTTCTCGCTTCTTGGACGAGTTGTTCTGCTTTTTGACAAAATTGTGGTTCTGTGTGGTATTGGTTCATCTGTGAGCATAGATAAACTATCGCTCGTTTGTAATGTGTGCCAAGTGAATCATCTGCGCCTTGTAATAACTCTGCTAACTCTTTTTCGTATTTTTGTTTGTACATTTCTATGCGCTTTGTACCTTGTTCGTAATGTTCTTTCCACAATGCATTTATGGAGGACAACGCAGCTATCTTACAGTTCTTGGATACGCACGCCAACGCTGTAAGATCGCTTTTGTCTAAGTACGATAAAATCGATGGTATCATGTCCAATAAAATATTCTCAACCACATATTTGGCATCAATGGGTGAAATGTTTGCATCTGCAATTTTTACTCCGCCATGGTACTCGCCATATAAAATTGCTGCAAATACTGCACCACGCTCTAAATCTGGATTTGCATCTCGTTTGTTCCACGTACATTTGTGTATCCAGAAACTCCATACGTCATAAAAATCTCTCGCGTCATTTGTTCCTCCTTGAATGTATAATACGCCATGTGAAAATTGTGAAACGTGTCCGTATCGTGGACGTGGTGCAATATCGCCCATTGGACTTATTGAAAACGCTGTTAAATCGTCCAACGTGATTGCGTGTAAGTCGTTGTATAATCGTCCTTGTTCATTCTTGCCTCCGAAAATGATTAACATATTTGTATCTGTTACATTCATAGTATGGTGGAATCGAGGCGGTATTGATGGCATACAAACTTTAGAAATCCATTTCGATTCTTTCAAGTGGAAACGATACAGATAATTATCACACGAACCGTTACTGTCGTATCCTCCGAACACGTACATGATATGGTTATGCATTTGTGCGGTGTGGCCGTAGCGTGGTGTAGGTTTTTCTGCATCTTCATTTGTTGGTATTTCTTTCCATGTTTCTGCTCTAGTATGAAACTCATGCACTGCGTTTGTATGTTCATTTGCTTTTCCACCGAACACAAAAAGTGACTCCTTGTAGTAAATAGTCGAATGAAAAGCTCTAGGTTGTATTTGTATCTTATCAAACTTTTTGTACTCCTTGACGAGTTTCGACTCATCAAAGACGAGTAATTGGTTTGTTAATATATTGTTGTTATTCTGTTTTTGCGAGCCACCAAACACATACGAGCGCTCATAACCAGTATCTGTGGTTACTAAAAACGTTAGAGAATTTTTGAACACGAACTTGTGTGACCGTAGTGTGCTGGCTTGAGTTTTGACATGTATGCATCTTTATTTACAAGCTTGGTATTCGAGCAAGCGTCGAATGGTCCATTTTCAAGTACACATACTGCACTGTTAAGCAAGACGAGCTATATTTTAGACTGGGTGTAGAAATTTTTGAATTCGAATCATCATTATTCAATAAATTACAAATTACGTAATTTCTTGGTGGGTCGTTCATAATGCGACTTTAAATAATCATACCATGAGAATAATACTTTCTTTTGGTTTCTGTTAGAGTGCATGATAGCTACGCTGTACGCAAGGGCATCTACTTCATACCCTAAATCAGTCAGGGCTTCTTTGTATCCTGTTGCTTGTAAAAAATCTACTGCCCTCAACGCGTATCCTATTGCTTCATGATTGAACGAATGATTGTACGTTGCTACATATCCTTTTGCATCAGCTCCTAACATAAAGCACATAGCTGCCTGAAGTAAGTATTGCGAGAGTGTTTGTGTCTTGTTGTAGCTGAATCTTCCAGCCATAGCATGATCGATCTTGATGTTAAACTTGGTCGACGGATGAAACCCTATAAGTTTCCAGAAGCTAATGAACTTGTTAATAAAAGGTTCATCGCTGTCTACCTCTCCATTAGCAATCCTGCTTAGCTCTTTTCCAAAGTGTAGTTCCAATATAGCTTTCGTTTGGTATCCGGCCAAGTACTCAACACTTGAGCGTAGTACTGGAAACTTGTTCATCGTTTCTGAAATTGTTTCTTCAAAAAAGCTTAATGGTTCTATTCCCCAGTCTTCGATCAAATGAAATTGCTGCAAAAAAGAGTCTGCTTTTATATGAAGCGGATAATCAGGATAGAAACCTACTGTTGCTTTCTTTAGAATAGGAAATATCTGGCAAAGATTGACTTCAGCAAAAACAAAATCTTCTCCAACAAAACTGCTATTTTCTTTAAGATAAACTAATTCTTGGATCTTATGCATTGTTGGTATTTTTCCAAGGCGAGAAAATAGGGTATGATAATTGTCCATAAATCCACGAACTATTAGTCTAGATATGTTTGGGAAGTGTGCTATAAAGCTGACTATTGCTGATCCGTTTAGTTTACTGCCTTCGTTTCTAAACTGATAACTATCTACTAGCCCGACTTGTGTAAGACTTGATATCACGTGCGTAGAAAGCGTTTGAAACAAGGTCGAAACTTCGCGTATCATAAACAGCTCGGACTGCGTCAGGAATTCGAATATGCAGCACCAACAATCATCACTTATGATATCATATAACGTGTTTGTCATGGTTGAGCTTCTTCTTTTTTAGTTGCCTAAAATCTTGTAAAAATGCTGAGACTGTGCAACAGACCCTACAATGCAAGAGTTTGATGCTAGATTCATTTATTTAAAAAGAACACTAGCTCTTCTGCTGACTTGAAGGGGATCGTTTTAGATGTTTTCTGTAAATCTACTCGAATTCCTCGAATATGTGCCACTGTCTCAGGAGAGAGTTGAATTGCTGTATAATCAGGATATTCTGTTTGTACAACAGACAGCTTACCACCGTTGACTGTGTTTGTACCAACTATTTTCTTGATAACATTTTCACAGATAAGTCGATGGTAAATGTGAGAAATTGCTTTCTCAATAGTCGCACAAAGCTCAGTTTCAATGTTACTTTCCAAAGGTGCTAGTCTTGGGTGATATAGTTCACTCTTTATCATAAGTTTTCGATATTGATCGCGAACATCTAAAAGTGTTTGTTGCAATTGCGTTACTGCCATTGGACTTTCTTCAAATTCGTCCGTGGAATGTGAGCCAATTTGAACAGATAGTGATTTGAAATATCCTTGCTGTACTAATCTAAATCGTATCGATTTTTGTTTTTTGCTTGTCAAATACGTTTTCAATTGTATGTGGATTCTGTGGTCTGTTCTTTCCAAAATTGTGAACGTGTCTGGTAGCTTTCCACAGGTCAAGTGTAACAAATCAAAAATCTCTTGATCCAAGACAGAGTTTTGCGAATTTCGTAGGATATCCGAATAGTTTTCAATGGTTGGATTTGACTGAGAAATAGCAGATGCCAGCAGCACGCGTCTTCCGTAGGTTGCTAAACTTGACAATGCCAAATCCAATGTATTATCGTGACGGCGAATGACAGTAACAGGAACATGCTTGTACTGTGGTAGTGGCGATGTTTCCGATCCAAGATCTATCGTGTACAAGTCGACTCTCTTTCTTCTTCCATGTGTAGCTTGGTGGTTGGGACTTACTGTCCAATCTTTTTGTAGTTGCATGAGTGATTGATGAAACGATCTTTCTTTGGCTAACCGGTCCGTGGCTTGTTTCACGCCGTTTTGTAGTTTATCACGAGCATCGTGTAGTTGAACTGTTTTCGCTTTGAATAGCGCTAAATCTTCCTTCTCAGCCTCTTTTTCTACTTCTATTTTCATGCTTCCTTGATCATAGTACGCTCCTGCCGTTGACGTCATGCTGATATCGCCATAACGATGGATGTTTGTGATGGTCAAATACTTGTCCTCTTTTACTGAACGTGATAGATCTTCCAGAATACTTATTTCGCGTGCTGCTCCACGTAGCGTGTCTATCGTTTTGGTGAATGGATATGGAGGTAACGGTTTCTGTATTATAGGTTCCAATAATAAACGACTATGACGTTAGTTGCACAAAGGTAGAACGTACTGTGGCGCGTTTTTATCGAGTGGATCGTCAATTGTGTAGTCACTGTATGGTGTCATTTGTATCGGAAAGCGAAATAATTGTATTAGTGAAGCGAAACGTTCTTCATCCGACAAAACTTTGACGGGAACTTCTTCACCATTGACGTCGATAGATTCTACACGTTTATCTTCAAATGATTCTAACGATAACCGAATTCTTTTTCGTTCTTGGCCATCTTCCGTCTCGTTTTCACGTTCTCTCTTGGTTGAGTCCATGTTTTTTATTTTTTTCTTTTAAATTTACAACTCTACGCTCCTGTCACTGTGACAAGACTGCAACGGTAACTAACACGAGTATGAAGAGTGCCACTAAGCCGCCAGAGTCTAAGAACCAAGCCATTAGAGTATTGTATACTCGTGCTTTGGAGAATATTGGCAAACTCGCCAAAAAGATGAACGCATTGCGTGACTTGTGCGATAGATTATTAGGTACGAACCTACAGAATATATTTTTTACTCGATGCAGCTGATATTAAAAAGATGGAGACGAACAAAGAGGATGTTGTTCAAGATATGACAGATAATCCAAACAAATACTTCGCACCGTTAAAAATGGCCTGTGAATCGAAAAACATACAAGTCATGGACGCCGCGCTCGACTGTTTGCAAGTATGTTCAATTTAATAATTGCTCACACCAACAAGAAACTCATGAATTACGGACTCATCGACAACAGTAAAGTATATGAGGGAGACAAATCACTCACAATGTTGGATATCACTGCGCAAACAATATGCAAATGCTACGACGTGAATCAAGATGACGTGCGTTTCTTTTTTCACATTCTAATCGTTGTAGACTGTTCAAATTCAAGTCGTTAAAGCAGTACTCGCAGCGATATCGTGTAAAATCACTGGAACTTCACTACAACTCGTACTGAGAACATGTTTCGTTATTCATCTACTCAGTAAGAACATTATCAACGCAGCAACAGCACGTGGTGCAATAGAACAAATTCTAGATTTGGTGTTCACAAACGTTGAAAGTAATTTGGACGACGAAGATACTGTACTTGACGATGATGATTCCACCGACACAGATCTATTAACGGATGTTTCAGACGACCAACCAACTTCTTCTCAATCACGTTTGAGTATCAACTCACCAATAGCCATGATGCCACGTTCTGGCTCATCGCAATTTTTGACACAAGAAGAAGTATCTCCAACTGCATTCAAGAATAGAAGTATGTCATTAGAAAACTTGAAAGCAAAAGAAGCAGATTTGATAGACAATTTTGTTGGCGAGTTACTAGTCGAAGGTGCTTTGACATCAGGTGTCAAACTCATACGCGTTGACAATCCTTTCCGAAGAGATGCCATTGAAACCATGAAAGAGCTTTGTGGTTTATCAATCAAAAAATTACCAACACAATCAAGCAGCATCGAAAACACTATTGAAATGAAAACGAGATTGACCGCGTTGGAACTTATCATTAGAGTGATGGAAACAGCAGGACCCAAGTTTAAATCCTCGAAAGCGTTATTTAGATTCATGCGTCACTCAATATGCAAGACACTGCTCGTGAACGCATTAGCATCACAACAACAACTATTTGACCAATCCATTGCACTGTTCAAGATTATCATCAAATCGTACAAGCAACACTTCCGAAACGAAATCGTTGCCTTTTTGACGCAAGTGTACTTGAAACTATGGAATAGTCCAAACAGTACCTTCCAACAAAAATTAACCATTGCGACCATGTTCCAAGGACTTATGAGTGAACCACAGTTCCCAGTTGACATGTTTGCTAATTATGACTGCTCGACAACATCAAGTATTAATGGTTTGGAAAAAATTGTAGAAGGTATCTCACAAGCGGTACGTGGTGTCAAATCGGAAGCGAATTGGATTACTCCACAACAAGAAATCAATTTGAAGCTATTGGGACTACAATCGATAGAAAAGTACTTGTCAACGCTCATCGAACTACACAAGAAGAAGTTGAAAGAAAACACAAGAATGAGTGTTGAAAGTCGCGAACTGGAGAATCAACGAAGAAAGAAAGCTGATTTCAAGGAAGGTTTACAAATCTTTAATGAAAAATCTGCCATGAAAGGAATCGATTTCCTAGTCAAAACAGACCACTTGAAGAAGGATCCAATAGAAGTCGCCAAGTTCATTCAGTCACAAGCAGGATTGAATCGCACTCACATTGGAGAGTTTTTGGGTACTAATCCAAAACTAAATCCATTCCCTGCTTTGGTCATGAAAGAATGGTTAAAATACCAAGATTTCACAGGTCTTGATTTGGAAACTGGATTTAGAAAGTTTTTGACGACAATTGTGTTGCCAAAAGAAGGTCAAGTAATCGATCGTATCGTCGATGCGTGGGCAGCGTATTGGTACGAACAAAACAAGAATGACACTCCATTCAAGAATGAATCAGTCGTACATGTGTTCGCGTGTTTCATTTTGCTTTTGAATACTCAATTACATAATCCCAATCTTGCCAATAATGCAAGAATGGACGTAAGTGAGTTTATCAAGAATACAGTCGGTATCAACGAAGGTGAAGATTTGAGCAAAGACTTTTTGACAAAACTGTACAACAATTTGAAGAATAATGAAATCAAACCAGGAGCATCCCTAGAAGTAACTGATGACACAAGTATTTCAGAAAAATTGGACAGCATGCCCATTCAGAAACGAAAACAAATACTCTATGATCGTGAATCAAGTCAAATTATTCGACAAACGAAAGCAACACTTGCTGACCACAAGAATGGAATTGATTTTGTAGAAAATGTTTCAGGAGTTCATCACATTGGCTCCATGTGGGAAGTCACTTGGAAATCAGTACTATCCTGTATTGACCACTTGTTCGATTTAGTCAACGACGAAAGACAATTTATACAATTGTGCGTTCGTTCATTCGAGTACGCGATTATCATTTCTGGAAGGTACGAGAACGATGATGCAAGAACAGAATTTTCACAATGTTTGGCAAAGTATGCAAACTTGTCATTTGTTCCAAGTGAATTACGAGTTTTACCAAAGAACGTCGAGTGTGTGAAATTACTGTTACGCATCGCCGATAGAGAGGGAGATTACTTAAAATCAACATGGGAGCAAGTGTTGACAACTTTATCGCAAATAGATTTCCTTGGAGAGGCTGTTCGTGGTGCAAAGGGAGAGTATGCCAAACAAGTCACACAATTGAAAGAAATGCAAAAGATCGTAGAACAAGTTAACAACGCACAAAAAGAGAAACCGAATATCTTGGACGCTCCACAAATCAATGTCATCAAGGACATCAACTCGATGCTCAAGATTGGTAGAGATAACCAACCTATCTTAACTGGATTCCAAGCACCATTGGATACCGAGTACTTAAATGTTGACAAAGTACTATCCATGTTGGATGACAAATCGGGAACATCAATTTCGACTCGGTACAGTGGGAATATTATGCTACTCACTGCAGAACTTGGCGATGAAGCTCTAGTTGAATTAATCAAAGCGTTATGCGCAGTGTCACTTCGCGAAGAGTTGAACGCCGTTCCACCCATTCGGTTACCTGCTATCGCACCATCACAAAGTGGTGTAATTGGAAGTAACGCATTGCAGCAACAACTTCAAGATTTGAGCGCACAATACGAACCACGATTATTCCTCATGAACATGTTATTCAACGTTTCATTAGCCAACGTTAACAGAAAAGAAAAGTTTGTATGGGCACCAATGTGGTTATACATGGCCGATTATTTTGTTGCAGTTGGTTCACACAAGAACGTAGAAGTATTTTCCAAAGGTATTGGTAACTTGTACTCAGAGATGGTACAAGCGTTACTAAGTCACCAAGAAATGTTGGACTCATTACCAAACTTTCAAGCAGCACTTATACAACCATTCTTACGTATTATTCAGCAAAACAAGTCTGGAGACGTTCGAGGTGTTGTCATAGAGTGTGTTGGCAAGATTGTTGAGATACACTACAAAGCAATTGAGAATGGTTGGCGTACAGTACTAGACATACTATTATTCATCGCCAATCAAACAGAAAGCGACTCAAGATTATTAGAAGCAAGTTTTAAACCTCTTGCTAGTATTGTTGCTCGCGAAGACTGTTTCAACAAAGTTTGCGAATCCAAATCATTCGTAGAGTTGGTCAACTGTTTCATTGCGTACGCAAAGAATCAACAAAACGCTCAACTGAGTGCGTTAGCAGTCGACAATGTAGCCAAGTGTGCAACACAACTTGGTACTGGAGTTTTGCCAGGCACTCGCATTAACAAGGAGTCAGTAGTCAAATTCACAGACGCGTATGCTGATGTAAACCTATGGACACCAATAGTCAAAGGTCTATGTGCTTTGATTTCTGATGATGTTCGATTTGACATCAGAAGACACGCAAGAACAACTCTGACAGCAATTTTGAAGACCCATGGTTCAAAATTTGATCCTGCATTATGGAAGATAATTTTGGACCAATATTTAAGTCCATTATTTAACAATATTCTACCCGCCGATCCCAAATTACCAGAACCTAAAAAGGTAGAAGAAGTTATCGCAAAACCAACAAGTAGATGGAAAGGTTTAGCCAATGACGCAATTGCCGAAACAAAAGTAGAACCAGTTAAGAAAGTTGAAGAAGAAGTGAAACCTGCAGAAATAGTAGTTGAGAAACTAGTCATCACCACTGATTCATTATGGGTTCGTACCTCATGTGAAGCAATTCTTCTAGATATGGTCGAAATTATGGACTACTTTTACAGTACGATTCCATTTGCGTTTGAGAGTGTTATGAAAATCATTCAATCTTGTTTCAAACAAGAAAGTGTAACTAAGATCACACTAAGCTCAAAACTAGTCAAAACGGCTGTCTCTGCTCTTACACGAGTTGTTGAACTATCGGCAAACAAACTCAGTGATGACCATTGGACTGCTATTACCAAACTTCTTCACAAACTCGCTTCAGATGATATGAACGCTACATTAGGTTTAGATGTACCACTACCAAGCAGTGTTAAAGAGTCAGAAAGTCGATTATCATACATGAACATGCAAGGCTCAATTTTGCAGTCACTCATTCAACTAGAACAGTTCATTCTCACTTCACAATTTTCTAGAGTAGACACCACTATGACTGTTGCTCATGTTAGAGATATGTTACATACCCTCAAGTTTATTTACACTAGCGCCAAACAATTGAACGAAGGTGACATTATGAACCCAAAGAAAGGTTCTGATAATGAGAGAACTAGATCCATGTTACCTGCAAAAATGTTTTTAGATCATGAAACAGCAGCAGTAGGTGGCTATCTTACCACACTGTTTCGTATGTTGAACCCTGACCTCATTACTCCAAGTCAACTTCGACAACCATGTTTGGAATTAGCAGAGAGGTTAGCAGTACCGATCATCAATGAATTAGTACAACGGTACTTGGCAAAAGCAGATATCATAAAGGGTACTGATGAGTTTAAACCAGTGAATATGAGTGAGATGATAGAACTTATTCCTATCATTGTACAAGCGCTGAATGGAATTTTAGAGATTACAGATTCACAGTTTGTACGATACGTTGAACAGTTGTACTTGAGCTTCTCCGACTTGGTACTTTCAGAACATCGTGTGATTCGTGTCGCTCTACGAAACGTTTTTGTTCGGTACAAGTCGCTTAGAAATGTAAAATAATTATTTATTGATTCATCTGAATGTTTGTTATTGTATGGTACATTGTTACAATGCTTATGAAAATCTTTTAATTATTTGAGTGATTCTTAATGAAGTATTCACCATTTAAAACACTTGGTGCGTTTTCACTGCCAGCAGGCAAGTAAGCTAATTGACTTTTAAGGTTTTAGGTAGAAGATAATAGCTCTCTGGTCAACCTGTCATTGCGTTTCGAACACACAAATCAGTTAGTTCATCAATACATTTTAGCCTCTTTTTCACTGATTGAAAGTTAACTCATAATCGCTGAAAGCACCAGATGATAAACGTGCCGAAAAAAAACACAACAGGGCGACGGTTAGAACCACGCCCTGCAATTAGTGACGAGCTGAAAAAACTCGGAAAAGCGAAGCTCTACACACTGAAGGGCGAAGAAAGAGAGGAAATGATTAACCTGAGAACACCACTTGGTGTCGGAATCACAATACCCGACATGTTTCACTGCTACACCGGTACGTCGATTAAATTTCAAAACATTTTCTTACTCGGCATGAATAGTGGGTGAACTGAACGATCATATCAAGGAAAATAAAATTCCACGCTCAAGCAGTTACACATCAAAAGTATGTTTTCATGCAAAATTAACACTTTTTCAGGAAATGGCCATCGAGGCGATATACGATTATTATAATCCCGATGCGCGTGCAATAGAAGAGGAAAATGGTTCTGATGCATCCGAAGAAGTGTTTGAACCAATAAACGGATTTGAAGAGGGAACAAGTGGTGTGACAGAGAGTAATGGATCACCAGAAAGACCTACCAGTCGTGTAACACGATCGAGATCAGTGCGAGATGAGTTCTCGGAACCAGTACCTGTTCCAGAAGAACCCAAAAAGAAACGGTATCGTTCTTTTTCGTACAATCCTGATCCAAACAATTTGGCTAGCGTTTCATCGTTGAATAACGTCACTACATCATTTGATGCAGATACAATCACTATTAATGTGAACAACCCCTTGAACTGTACATTCAACTTTCATTAAATTATTTCACTGTTCCAGTTTGCAATTCTAGTTAAAAACGTTTAATCAATGTTAGCGTTCAAACGAACTTTCACAAGTGAAAGAGGCAATCTATTATTTGTTTATCTCTTTGTCAATGTCATTCCAAAAAATATTGTGCGTATTACACTTGATTATCAAGTTTACTAGCATAGCTAGCAGAATCAGCTTGGGCATCTACAACGGTCGTAAAAGATGTGCGGTCAATTCGGAAATGGTTCTGTAAATGTCATAGATGTCAAAGTTATTTTGATACTGACAAGTTCCAACCGGCCCACAATTCTGCCAAAAACCATATCATGAGAGTACTCCTCTTCGCCCTATTCGTTGCTCTCTTTGTAGCTGTATTCGCTGAAAAATCTGCCTCTGGCTCGACACCATCAGCACCATCAACTCCATCGTACAGCAGCTCCACCAAGTGCGCAACTACATCTGTGAATGTAAGATCCTCGGCAAGCACCAGTGGAAGTATCTTGAGAACTTTGTCACGTGGCCAACAAGTCAGTGTTTCCTCCACCTCAAATGGATGGTCCAACATTGGTTCTGGATACGTATCAGCTCAATACTTGGGCAGCTGTGGAAGCGCACCAGCTCCATACAACCCACCAG
>JAESGV010000933.1_pt1 | contig 12631 bp, 6 predicted proteins | sample 9269781 | NCBI WGS metagenome assembly JAESGV01 (sample SAMN15741586, study PRJNA653496) | algae metagenome | isolation source: Tildeniella torsiva UHER 1998/13D and co-occurring heterotrophs from... | place: Slovakia: Slovak Paradise National Park, Hrabusice, Kosice Region | collected 2000-01-01 | reverse complement strand
GATTGAGTTGGTCTGTAGGCGAATGATGTGCAGTATTCAGTGGCGAGACCGATCAAAACACCAGCAACCAAACCAATGACAAAGCACAAGAAGATGGCCCATGCTTGTGTGAGTGGATCGAACAATAAGAAGATGACCAAAGCACCAACTAGGACGTTGATACCTGCGGCACCAATGATACCCTTTCTGATGGCCAACAACAAACGACCTTGAACATCACCAGTAGTGTCGTCCTTGGTTGAAACCAAAGCGCTACCAATGATGGAACACAAAATACCACCAGCGGAGAGGTAGAATGGAGCGGCAACACCAATGGCACCAAAGAATTCACCACCAAGAGTTGCAGCGGCAATGATACTTCCAACATAGGATTCGAACAAATCGGCACCCATACCAGCAACGTCTCCGACATTGTCACCAACATTGTCAGCAATAACGGCAGGGTTACGTGGATCATCTTCTGGAATACCAGCCTCGACCTTTCCTACCAAATCGGCACCGACGTCAGCAGCCTTTGTGTAGATTCCACCACCAACACGTGCGAACAATGCAATGGATGAGGCTCCGAAACCGAAACCAGCCAAAGCGTTCAAATCACGGAAAATAATGTAGAATGTTGTGAGCATGACCAAACCTAGACCGACAACGGAGAGACCCATTACGGTACCGGCGTTGAAGGCAACCTTGAGTGCACTGTTGAGAGAATCTCTGGCGGCGTTGGCAGTACGTACGTTGGCGCGAGTGGCAATATACATACCAATAATGGAGGTGGTTGCACTAGTGATGGCACCTGCCAAGAAACAAATGGGAGTTGCAACATAGATTCCACTGTTGTCAATGGCGAATAAAACACCAAAGACGATGACGACGAAAATAGCCAAAACTTGGAACTCACGAATCAAGAATGCTTTGGCACCTTGTGCAATGTAGAGTGAGATTTGGTACATTTTGCCACCTCTTGGTTGGTTGACGCCGCATGGTGCATTGAGTACGCGCAAAATAAGGAAAGTCATGACGAACAATGCCAAGAAACCGGCGGTAAGTGATGTGCATAGGGCTTCCATGGGTAGGTTAAATTCCTACAAGGTTAATAAATAAAAATTCTTTTGTACCTTTCCTGAAGCCTTGCTTGGGGTGTTGTCTTTGACGGTGTTTGGAATCAAATTCAACGCGAAAAGTAGAGCAAAGCCGACACTAACGACGACCAAGCCTAAGAATGTGATAATGATCGCCCAGAACAAAATTGCTTTTGGTTTGGGTTCTGCGAAGTGGAATTGTTCATCCTCTTCTTCTAGGTCTTCTTCGACATGCACGTCTTCGGTTTGGAGTTCGTGGTCGTCGACTTGTTCGTTGTAGGACATGACCACAGTACAATTGTTTTCAAAGATGAATACACACGATCAACGCGGAGAATTTATCCTGTGATCCAATTTACAACATAGAAGATAGCCAACCGAGTACTAGCATGCTTTGATCTCAGTCCTAGTGAGGTAAGCGATATGCTTGTATTTGTATTTCGTCCAGCAATGGTTCTTGTGTTTGATATTTTTATTTTCCCACCTTTTATTACTATGTTTACTTTCTTGATGATGACCGTGGCACTTTCTTGACTTTGAGGAGGTTCATGTAACTCACTCGAAAGGTGCTCCTTTTCTGAGTTGCGAGATTTGTAACTGGGGCTCAAACTTTGTGCCCCAACATGAACATGTACATAGCAGCCGAGCCTGACATTAGTGACTTTGAAAGAAGTTTGAGCGGAGCGAGCAATATAGACGTTAGTGACACAGAATTAACAATCGAAACCGGTCAAAATAATAGTATCTCTCCCAACGATTTTACGCAAACAGAAACAACAACTGAGACACCGACTTCTCTATCAACATTAGGACGCACTCTTCAGAACGCGGTGCTTCAAATCATGAATAACAAAAATGATTCACAAGCCTCGAAACCGTTCGAAAAACACAGAATCGAGGGTGCGAAAGTGAAAGAATACGAACCTGCCAAATTCGCACAATTTAGAAACGAATTTCTGCCAAGTTCACAAATACTCAAACAAGCAATATGTGACCATGAACTCAAACCAGTCGACTCTGCTGGTCGCTTTGGTGCCATGTTCTTCTTTTCTCAAGATTCCGCAAAATCGTTTATCATAAAGTCTATGGAGCATCACGAAGCGCTAACTCTGCAACGACAAGTATTGAAGAACTATTTCGAGTACATGAGTCAGAACAAAAACTCGTTACTGCCACGAATCTATTGCCACTTTAGACTCAAGATCAAGAAAAAGGTTCGTTACGTGTACATTATGAACAATCTATTCTCTGGCTACTCGAACATTTCTCAAACGTATGACATTAAAGGTTCAATGGCAGGAAGATTCGCAAGTGAGCATGAGAAACAAGATCAACAGTTCAAAGACCAAGATGTCGTTCGTAGCAAACGAGTGTTTAGTATTGGAACAAAAAGAAATGCAATCATGGAGCAATTGGCAAAAGATGGACAGTTCTTACGTGACTGTAACGTAATGGATTACAGCTTGTTAGTTGGTGTAACAAAAGATGTCGAAAGAAAGATGAAGAATGGAAATGACAGCGAATGGACATTCTTGCCACACGCAGAGGGTACTGAGACGTATTCGATGGGTATTATCGATATCCTACAAGATTGGAATGCTAAAAAGGTCGCTGCTATGGTGATTAAGAGCACAAGAAACGAAAGATTGGAACTATCAAGTGTGCCACCAAAAACCTACCACAAGCGATTTGTCAAGTTCATTGACAGTATTATTGTATGAATATTTAAAAAATGTAAAAATGTAAAAACACAAAAATTTGCACAAATACTGCGTCTACTGTGTAGTACTAGTAGAAGTGCACCATACCGCACACTGCCGCAGTGTCTTTATTGCCTAGTTTACAATGAAAGTTTGTGTGATTGGCTAGTCAACCAAGTATCATAACCGAAGTGAAAACTCTTGAAAAACTTTCGACTCGTCATAACACAATGGTATGTACCCTTTTTGCCGACCTGGATTGCAATGCGTAATTGAATATGTGGAATATGTTTAACAAAATCGCTGTGTGAACTTTTTAGCGAGTACCGCATGTTAAAATAGTACATGGTTCTTTTACGCACGCATGAAGTGTCGAATGAACAAGAGCAGTGTACTAACAAAATATAGGTTAATTTCCCAAAACAAATCAAAACCTACTGCGATCACCGTGACTGCAAGAATCACCAAAAGCATAAGGTCACACAATACAAGACCGGTAAGGCTCGTCTATACGCTCAAGGTAAGAGACGTTACGACAGGTAAGCTATTTCTTTATTATTTTTTCTGACATATTTTTTTGTATCAATCCTTACATTGACATACTTTTTTTTTGTGCTGTATTTAGAAAACAACAGGGCTTCGGAGGTCAAACTAAACCTGTCTTCCACAAGAAGGCAAAGACTACCAAGAAGATTGTGTTGAAGCTCCAATGTCTCCATTGCAAATTCACCCATCAACATGCTTTAAAGAGATGCAAGCACTTCGATATCGGACAAAAGAAGAGTACGTTTTGCTATTTACAAATCACTAACACCTTACTTAGAGGCAGACAAGTAAACAATAAATCTCAATACTGTTTATTAAGAATTAAATTACCCACAAACGTTATGCTTATTTGTCGTTTTAGTGTCTTTCACACAACATTGATTTCGAAAACAACACACTGCTTTCTAGTTGGGGGTCATTTGGATTAAGGACCTATTACAACAATCATCTGCTTTACTTAGCACTGCACAAGTTTATTCTAAGCTATTGACGCCTTCGTTATACATCTTTTGCTGTAGATATTATTTTTACACTCTTACATTTACTAGTATTTTTTTATCGCTACATATTTCGACTTGTTCTTCGAATTCACCGGTAGGGTCATCACTACACCTAGTATAAACTTGTAAATTTTGTCCTCTACGAGGTGTTATCTCAGAATCGTTCAACAATTTGACATTATTCCAAAGCCTCTTCATACTACATCAATTCCATTCTTTTTCAAAGAATATATTCAATGATTTTTGTTGAAGTTTAGATGAGTTAGAATCTAGATCATTGTTTGTGATAGTTAGATGATTTACTAGTAAGCTGAGGAACTAAGCAAATGAGACAAAAAAGACAGTTCGAAACGTGCAAGGAGAGGCCGAGTAGCGACTGGAAAACTGCTTCGATCGCTTTTAATTAAATTCATGCTTAATGCTATTTATTTTGTTTCTGCGTCGGTGTATTGTCGTTTTACAAAAAGCGCTTTCCCTGTTTTCCGACTGAAGTTTGACAGAACTTAACAGCTTTTTGCAGAAAAAAGACACGGCAGGCACAGAGCAGAAACAGATTTAATTCAACAATAAACGATCTCAAATCTGTTGATGTGAGAAGTACATGTTGTTGCCACTTGCCGGCTACATTTTGCCTCCCCTAGACATTCATATGCAATATGTGAAATTTATTCGATCATATACCCAGTGATTGCTCTAATACTGGCTGCCTACCCGGCGTTAGTGCTCCCTTGGCACTCAAACATTTTTGACTTGTCTCTATTTACGACAATCCGTACAAATATTTGCAACTCTCTCACAGTGTTTTGTATGCAGGTGTGAAAGACACTCGCTATAGCCTACCTAACAAACAATTGCATTTTTGTTATGTTTGCTGGCTGTTGTGTAGCAGAACCTGTTTGTGTCTGTTTTGTTGTTCGTCAGTTGTTTTCGTGATAGGGACGCTTTGTATAACTACAACTTTCATGTTTGACACTTCATCACTCAAACAAAGTGCTGTTGTTAACATGTATCTTTTAGGTATTAGTGCACCTGAGCAGCGATAGTGCTGTGCAAGTAATAAATTGTTTTATATAACATTCTAGTTTATTGCATGTCCCAAGCCTTCGTTAGGACATGCTTTGATCATGTGTACATCTTTTAGCGGAATTGGCCAAAGTTTGAGTTACTGTTCGTTCTCTTAAGTCTAGAGCCGTTTTGTGGAACATTTCCAATGCTTGAAGGTCCCATTTTTCTTCGTTTCTTGGTATCCTTTGTTGGAGTGGAGCTAAACAACAATTTCTTTGGTGATGTTGTTGTCAATGGTGAGCACTCTGTTGGAGTAGCTGACCGTGGCTCAACCTTGATGTTTTCAACATTAATAGTTAGCCCAGCTATTGGTTGAACGTTGAGGCCACCGGCCATGTTCTCCTTGTTAATGTCTGTCAAGGTTACTCTAAACTCTGTACGTAGCTCATCGTATGGTCTTGTTCTTGTTAGTTCAGTTTCAGCGTCCCTCTTCCTCTTTTTGGGTGTTGATCCGGTTGACTTGTCAAGTTTGTAGCCACCTACAAATCCATTTAGATATGAGCGAACAGTGTGATGATGTTCACCAACACCAGAGGTGAACGACGATACTTGTCGTGAGATGTTTGAGATACCTTCGTGATTACCAGTAACAAAGCCATCTAGCACAACTTGATCAAAGACATTGACTTGTTGAACGAGACCTTGTTGTTGATTATTAATCATCAAGTTTCTATCTCTGGTAGTGCTACCGAAACGATCTTTGAATGCAGACAATTGGTCACGTTCAAGAGTCAAGTTCTTATTGACAAATTGTGCATGATCTTTTGTTTCTTGAACCAACTTGGTAGAGTTACCCATGACAAGTCCAGTCATAGCGTCTACATTCTCACCAGTCTTTACCATTGCGTTCTTCATACCATTGATAACACTTCCAGTAGTACTTCCCATCTCTTCGCTAGTAGCGATCAATGTTTGACCAAGTGCATCAACACGAATACTTGCGTTGCTAGTGTTGGTGTTCACGTGACTGCGGAAACTGTGTACATCAGTGACAGCAGAGTCAACGAAACGATTGATATCAACAACACGCTCGTCGAGTCCTCTTTCTTGTCTCTTTAGGTTATCTTCCAAAAGCGTTTCTACTGATCTCATGAATGTGTCTTTCATTTGTACATTATCCTTGCGAGTTTGTTCGATCATCTCGTGGAAGTTAGTTTGGTACGTTTGAAGAGCAACAACTTGAGCTTCAGAGCTCTTGGCTACATTATCGCGCAAGTTGCGCATTAACTTGCCATGATCCATCATAAAATCATTGACAGCATGAGTATGTTTGGCAATGCATGTTCCAATGAATCCATTCATATCAGTGAGTTCTGTTTGGTAGACACGAAGTTGTTCTTGGAGACCATTAACACTCTTTGCGAACATGTCTTGTAGTCTGGACAAGTTATCAACGATTGCTTGTGAGTGTTCACTATGCTTGTTGGAAACTAGGCTAACGTTCTCACTGCTTTGTGTGGAACGTTGCGTTACGAGTTCATTAATCTTGTTACTTGTTTCGTTAAAGGTAGTCTGAAGTTGTGTCAAGTTTGATTGTACACTATCAATGCTCTTGTTCTTGGATTGAACAAACGAGTTGATGGTTTGCTTCATTCCTTCTTGGATGGTTCCATACGTTTCTTGGAATTCTCCCATGTTGCCTTCAGCAGTAGCAATGTTTCTGTTCATCTCTAGTTGGAATTGTTCAACTTGTTGCAAGTTTTCAGCTTCTAATTGTGACTTGCGATCGACTTTGCCTTCTAGGAGCTCAGTTTCCCGGTAGCTCTCTCGTAAATTGTCAACAGTGGTTGTTGCTTGACCATATAGAACAGTTTCAACTCGCTCGTGCTCGTCGATAACATATTGCTTCTCTTTGACTTCAATTTGGGTTTCTACCAACTCGGCTTCTGTTTGAGCAAGTTTTGTTTGAGTAGTAGCCAAAGTGGTACGAGTACTGTTATGGTTTACGATCTCAGATTCCAAAGCAGCCTTCTTCTCGAGTAGTTGTCTAGTGATTTCGGTATTATCTTCCTTGAGTACCTTGTACTTGTCCTGTTGATCGGCAATTTGTTGCGTCAAGTTTTGAATTTGCAAATTGATTTCTTGGTATTGTTCCGGTGACATGTAGACACCATTCTTGTTTCTTTGGTTTTGTAGTTCCAATCGTAACTTGTCAATATCTGTGTTCAAAACGTTGATCATTGCTTGCTTAGATACCTTCATGTTGAGTTCAGGTTTGTTCTTAATGCTCTTGGCACGCATAGAGTACTCTAACGTTGACAGCGTTTCTTCAATGTTGAGTATACTTGGTGAGATAGTAGCAACGATGCATGTACGAGTTTTTCCTCCAAGTGAATCTTGTAGTAGACGAGTTAGTTTACTTTCCCTGTATGGAATGTGAGGAGTGTGCTCAGTGAGTGCAGTGATAACACGACCGAGTGTTAATAACGATTGATTGATCATTCCTGCTTCCTTGGCGCGTTTGTTCTGTGCTCCACTGCGGCTAATGTTCTCAGAACCAGCAAGATCGACCAAGTTCAACTTTCCAGTCTTAATGAGTTCTTCTCCTTCCATAGTGGTCTCTTTAAGATGTACAGTGATTGTGGTGATGACGTGAGAACGTGAAGAGTTCTTGTTCATTTGAGTTTCTGCTTGTTGTCTTCTCTTTTGAGCAGTGTCCAACACTGACAGAATTTGACTAGAATCTGTAACGACAACTTCTTCCAAACCAGAAACAAGAGTTCCCTTGCGACCTGCGCTCTCATCAAAAATGCGCAATTGACGTTTTTCCAACGCTAGTAAATCTTGAAGTTCTTCGTTGTACAATTCCAAGCAAGTTACTTTGATGGTGTACTCTGCTTGATTCTTCTCCAATGTATTGAAGATGTGATGCACACTTCTTGGTACAATACCTGCGCGAGAATCGAGAACGGTTGGGTCCAAGTTGTTCTTGAAACCCTCCATTGTGTATGTTTTTCCTGTTGAAGTTTGACCGTAGGCAAAGATTGTGCAGTTGTATCCAGCCAAGACTATTTTTGTGTAAGAAAATTAAAAATATTCGTACCTTCATTAACGATAGGCATAGCGACTGTTTCGAAGAGTTCTTTTTGTGTCGTTCCGCCACCAAAAACGTGGTCAAATGAAAAAGTTTTGGTGATACTTTTGCCGTGTACTAATCGTTGATTAACGTTCACTTCTCTTTTAGAAATGTCGCCGTGACCGATAGCCAATTGATGTGATTTTTCGTCGTCATTTGGTGGGCGGCATCTCACAACAACTTTTACGTTCACTCCATTGGAAGCGCTTTTTTCGTTTCCGTAATCATTCATGGAGTTGTTGCAACTCGTGTTCAAGCTTTTATTCATTGTGGCTATTGGTTGAATGACCTCCTCAGCTACGAACGTTTGCTCTAGTTGCTTTTAAACTTTGTTTGAAAACGGTCACAATACGCGCCAACCTCAAACCAACCTGTACGTTGTAAAAGTGTCCAACAAGCAAACGGGATGACCTATTCATGTCGCAAAGCAGTTTCAGTAGAGGAAGCCAGAAATCACCACGTACAATGGGGAGCAGACGAAAATTGGAATCCTTCACTAAACGATGCTGATTCACTGTGGGCACAAGATGCAAATGGTTTTTTTTTGGGAGAAGTTACAGACGAGAACGGTACCACTGTAGTAGGTACTCTAGAAGTAGCAAGGTATGATCGCGACTATGCACACGTTGCATGGTATCATGTTTTGCCTGAATATCGAGGCAAGGGTTATGGAAAAGCACTTTGGGACTACGCCATGAAATATGCTTATGAAGACGGTAGAACTGTTGGTTTAGATGGTGTACCAGCGCAACAAGAAAACTACAAAAAGAGTGGTTTTGTGCAAGCTTTCTATGCGTACAGACATGTTGCCCATTCTGACCATATCAAAGAAGTTTCTGTAAAGTCACCAGTATCTTCAGGATTAACCATCAAATCAGCAAAAGATGTTCCATTTGACGATGTTTCAAACTATGATACCAAATACGTGGGAGCACCAAGAACTGCATTCACTAGAAATCTCATTCATAGACCTGACGTACAAGCATTAGTGGCTCTAGATAACGATAAGATTGCTGGATATGCCGTACTCAGAAAAGCTGTCTCAGGTTACAAATGTGGTCCATTATACGCAGAAACACCAACAATCGCACGAGAGCTCTTTGTTACTCTCTGCTCTCAAGTAGATGGTGAAGTATGCATCGATACACCAGTAGTAAAGGATAGAGGACTACCAGAAATCCATCAAGTATTCAACATGCGTGTAGATGGTGAGAATGCACGTATGTACGTCAAAGGAAAAAGCGAACGTGACTTTGCATCATTACCCATTGATAATATTTATAGTGTACTTTGGGAACTTGGTTAAATTACTTTGATTCTTTTGGTTTGAATTCTTCTGGTACATTTTGTCGAACTTGTGGTTTTACACCCAAGAAGGGACTTGTTTTTGCACCAGAAAATTTCTTAACTTCGGATCGTACTTGTTGCGCGTCCAAGTTTGTTAGATTTGTACCGGAAAATGTTGTATGATCATGCGAAGGTCGCGCAGTTGTATCTCGGGCTAGTCTACTATCTGGTGTTATTGGATCCTTCTTTTGTGTTGATGGAGCAACAGTTGTTGAAGATTCATCTTCGTGTCGCGCTCTTTTTAGTACATAATCAAAGGATGGTGGTGCGTTACTTGTAGGGCCTCGTTGCTGCGGACCTTGTTGTTGTTGATTTACTTGATTTTGTAGTTCTAAACGTTGTTGTTCTTCATCATATGCTATCGCATTCTTTTTTGCTGTATCTCTATATTTTTCGAGTTTATGTTGCAATTGTTCACTTGGTGCATTCGTACGACTTCCATGCAACCAACTATACCATTCCACTGGAATTATTGTTGTGTCTATACTGTCACCTTCGGGTGTTTCTGCTACCCTGGCTTGTCGTCCGCTAATCTTGTCATCAACGATAAAGTATTTGTTTCCCAACTTATCAGATCCCACGTACGTTTTGTTACCTCCATGGAGCAGCTTCGATCGTACAGTCGCTGCGATATCTTTGAACCATCGCGACATGTTGGCTAACTTGTTGTAATTTTGTGTGAACCAACTTGCTGCTATCATGTCAACCGTTCCGAACGAGATTTTCGACAATCTCAAACGCAATAATGGCCCGATAGAATCGTGAGAAAAAGTAGTGTAACACGTAATAGCTCACAGAAACACCAAATATCAAGTCAGAATCACGTTCTTTGGCCCCAGGGACAAGTTAATTTTTTTTTCTCAATAAGTACAGCCAAACTAAAAAATCTATCGGGTAGAATTGCGCATCCTGATACTACAAGCTTGCTGAACGGCAAGAATTTGCATAATCTAGTACTTTTTCTGTGTCTGACACAATTTTGCTCTTTCAGAATAACAGCGCAAAATTGTAAAATTGTGGTCAACTAACGAGTGAATGCAAAGTTCACGTGCTGTTTTGTGGGGAAAACTAGTAGCCTACTAGCCTACGCAGGTCAGGACTCTCTTGCAACAGAGCCTCTGTAGTTGGAGAGTTGTACACATGACAACACATTTCGCAAGAAGACACCGCTGCATATTGCATGCACTACCACATGATGGATTATAATGCTTGGCAGACAGGCCTCATATACAACCAATCATAGTATCAGTGTGTACAACAAAACAGAATGGCTGCAGTACGTAGCATACGTTGTGGAAATAGACAACACGCTGTAAATACTTATGTCAACAACCCAACCAAACGTAGATCAAAAACTTAATAAAAGCAAGTAAATAAAAATATACATGTATGGCAATACAGCAACCTGATAAAAATCACTATTTTTGTTGTATCTGCTCATGTCACAATTCTATTACTTGTGGGTATGAGTAAAAAACGTGAAGATCAAATGCGTAGATAAGAAAGACCAGTGTCAAAAAAGCGAGTTGCAACAAAGTGTACGTATCATAGAAAAGTACTAAATTATCTTGCATGGCAATGTTGTTTTACTTGTACATGTGCTTGCTGTACTCTTGCATGGCTTTTGCATAGAATTCTGCTGTTTCTATGCACGAGTTGTCACGTGCAAGACTACGTTGATCTAGCAAAACGGTGCAACAATGTTTTTTAAATTTTTCCTGGAACTCAAAACGATAGGCTTTCAGCCGGAAAAATTTGACGAGACGACAGCGAGCAAATAAGGTAACAGAGACTAGCGATGAGAGAAGTTACCACAACAACCACACAACTCAGTTCCCCAAACTTTGTTTTTATTATAAATGGTAATACTAACTAGCGACGAGACGACAGCGAGTAAAACGGTACACTACCGTTTCTACGGTCGCAAAGGGCTTATGTGCTTGAGCTTTTTGTACCATACGAACGACCACATATTAATTTGAGACATTCTTAAAAATACAGATGTGGATTGAATAGGAAAATTTACTTGCTCCTCACATTTCAACTCAAGAAATACTCGGATTGGACACAGCTGTACATAATCAAGGCTATGGCACTTAGACGTTGGCAGCTAGTCAAAGCTTCCTAACGTAGTAACCGTAGATGAGAAGCGCGAAGGTGTTAATCAAAGTGGTAACGATTTTCAAATCAAAAATTGTTACCCACGATCACTGTAGATGCTCTTCAACAAGCACAAACTAGCTTGGCTAAAATTTTGACATGCCCATGATCGGCGTCGGTATTCTTCGCACGACATCACACAAATAATTCTACTGTTCTATTTTTACCCCGCCACCAATTTTCTTCTTAGCCAACCGCAATAGCGAACTCTAATTAATCAACAAACCGATGCACATACCCTTCACAACTATTATTGAAACATTAAATGACAATTCTAGCATCACCTGTTACTACTACACCACAAATGACGACTCACCTACCTTGTTGGACGCCACCAACTACTAAAAAACTTAAAACAAATTCAAAAGCACCATTTTGGTTTGGTTTAGAAGACAATGAACATATACTTGAAATTATTAAAGCATATGGAAAGCATCTACAAGTGAATAGAAACCGACCTACTAATAGCCGTGCTCCCATACAATTTATCGGCCGCGTCGAGCGCTACCCTCTAGTATTCGAACGCGATTCATTTTATACAATCGACAAAGTATTTGTTTGCCAGTACAGTATCTGCTATTGGGGTCAAGTTATGCCATGTGTACGTACTGAACTAGTAAAAACAAAATGGAACTTGATGGACGGGATTCCTATCAAACAAGAGAATACCAAGCACAATATTACCGATATGAACTCGACACCTTCACAACTCTACTCGTTCCCCATGTTCGACCAACGAGGAGTTCCTCAGTTCCAATTCAGCCACGGATGCGACTATGCCCAAGATTGGCAAGTTGGATATGCAGACCTATTTAACCAATGCTTACAAAACACCATGCCACTCAAGAATCACAATACAGTCGTCGAAGAAGATTTTTCCGAACAAGATGACGACGATGACGAAGACTACGAGTATGATAGTGATAGTTCCAGTGATGAAGAGGAAGAAACAGATTACTCGTACCTGCTAGCAGGCGCACCTTCTAGTGGCCTAGATCCCTTTGATTTTGACGAACAAATCCAAGACTCTTCTTCGGACGATGATGATTTTGATGAAGAGTTTGAAAGCACTTCACCATTGAGAATAGAGATTACGTCACCTTATGACGACTATACCTATAATTTTGATACGCTCAAGGATGAGCATGTACGAAGACAGAC
>JAESGV010000932.1_pt1 | contig 12657 bp, 7 predicted proteins | sample 9269781 | NCBI WGS metagenome assembly JAESGV01 (sample SAMN15741586, study PRJNA653496) | algae metagenome | isolation source: Tildeniella torsiva UHER 1998/13D and co-occurring heterotrophs from... | place: Slovakia: Slovak Paradise National Park, Hrabusice, Kosice Region | collected 2000-01-01 | reverse complement strand
AACACAATGTACACTGATTTGTATTTAAAAAAGAAGAACGAGAAAGTTACTCGGGAAATGAAACAACAACAAGAGTTTGAAGAAGAGCAACGTCGGTATTTGGAACAAAATATGCGAGAGTTGTTAGAAAAGAAAATTGATGTTGATTTATCAGTCGATGATGGTTCAAAACCAAGAGCGCATACGGCACCTTCAGTAAAACGCGCAACAACTGCTGAATTGCAACAATCTCAAATCCATCGCGATAAAGATGTTGACGATTTGGCACCACTAGGTTCTCGAGGTAAAAAGCAACCAGGAACACCGAATTCCCGAGTCAATCTTCCTCATCAAATTGTAACAAAAGTTAATGTACGAGGCGACTCTGCAAGTGGATCTAGATCACCTGTTATACCACGTGGGCTAAAAAGTCCAAAAAGTGGGACACCAGTCAAAACACCTGTAAGAAATGGTTCAACGCCAGTACGTAACAATGTAAAGTAAAAACATTTTTGATTTATTCTTTTTCAACGACCAAATATTGTCGCAAACGTTTCTTGAGTTCAACAGTATCATCAGAAATGAAAATTTCATATGGTTCTGACGCACTCATCGATCTTCCCAAGATGAGAGGGATGATCAAGTACGGTGTAGTTTGTAATAAATAGATAACAAGTACAGGAAGTAAGAAATGGAAACTTGCTTGTGTGGCTTCCACTAGAAACGCTTTTCTTTTCGCTTCTTGGAAAGTTGTAACTGGTAATTTGTCTACTTTGAAAGAAACAAGATCTAAACCTGTAAAAACTGTTCCCAGTGCTACTGTCGTTGCAGTTGTTCTTAAAATTGTCTTTCCGATCATATCTACCATAATTCCTCCACCAGCTACTTGGAAACCACGAGCACTAGCACGTACAGCCGTGTACATTAACGCTACTAGTGCGTAGTTGGCTACACTACACGCAAAAGCAATATTTTGATTCTTGTTTCGGTAGCTGTTCAAGGCTTGTACTGCTGTTTCTGATCCATTATTTGTTTCTCTCAGAGTTACAATCTCGCAACATTTTAGTGCAAGGTTCCTCGTTGTTACATTTGTCGATTCTGTAAGTGGAAAAATCGCGTTTAGTAGCGTAATGTTCTTTTCTTTTGGTGCAGTATCAACAAGGTTCGCGTACATTTCTGCCAAGTTTGCATTAACGGATGGAATGTTCCTCGTGTTTGCAGTTGGAAGCATATGCAAAATCGAAAAAATTGTATCGTGTGAAGATTCTACTCTTGAAATCGTGCGCAAGTTGGCAGCGATGAATTGTAACTCTACACGTTGTCCGATTGATAATTCTTCCGTATTCGTGTTCTTTTCTAACATTTGCGTTAACACAGTTGGGAAATCAGTTTCTGTGAGTAGTAGATTGCATAGTGTTTTGTTACGACACATGATGGTAAGCATTCGCAAGCTGAATAGGTGATTGTACGTTGTTGTATCGGGTTGTTTGAGGTTATCTAAATAGTTATGTATGATTCCTCTTTCCCAGAGTTTTGCGAACATGTAACCTGTTGTGTGAGTTTTAAGTGAATTTCGTACTATTCAAGAACGGATAGTTTGACAGATTTATGTATCCTTGATCACTATTTAGCATACTATCGACGAATATATCAGTATCTATAAGTGATGTAGCTAATGCAAACGTGGTTCCTCCTAGAATCACAGCTCCAATTGTAAATATCGATGGCTTTTTGTAGAATTCTTTGTCTGGTGAATATTGCATAGTAAATAAATACCTTCTTCGTTTCGTGCGTCTTCATAGTAACCAGATCGTCTACTAAAACCGAATAATGATCGTTTTTGAGATGAGTTTATGAAACGCGCGTGTCGTAATATTCCAGGCGTTGTTCTTGTAGTCCTCAGTAGTTTCGACATGTACACCTTTGTTGTCAGAAAGCTTGTCTTGTAAACCTTCAATAAAATCATGAACGCTGCATCGTAGGTTCCACCAAACACTCTACTCACATGTAGAATCACTAAAGAATTGGAGGAGTGGCGAGGGAAACGTGACGACCTTTTTAAAGGTGATGCGTGGGTTAGAAAACTGCAATTTGATAAAGATGCACAAACAGTGTCTTTTGAAGTCGACTTGGACTATACAGAAGAATACATACCAATAACAATCATAATAGTTTCTGAAAAAATCTATAATGTCGTGCGAGAGGACGATATCAAAGAAATACACGTTGATAGCATAACGGATTGTTTGCAACAGATTTTCGAAGGTATGAACAAATCTTTTGCATCTTACACAAACACAGGTTTTGAAAAAGAAAGAGATGATGCGTTAGATTTATTGCAAACACCAGGAACTGCAGCTGTAACAGATGATGACCAATTTGGAGGCGACTCTGAAGAAGAAATCGAAGCAGAAATTACACCAACGAGTGGTCTCAATGGTGATGAAGATGATCAAGTAACTACTTTTCTCTATCTAACAAAATAGACACGCATGTTGGAGATATCAGCATCGCTAGCGCAAGTTTGTAAAACAGATGGTTGGTTTGGTGTTAGTGGGTACGTTCATGCATATTTATTCTAACTATTCACAGAGCGTCTGGCTTGGATCAAATACGCATCTATTTGTTACTAGATCCACGCAAACGGTTAGGAATTTCAGAACTTGTCGCATCAGCATGGGGTATCGATTTGCATCGTTACATTTGCTTGAGTTTAACCTTTAGCAACTACTATTTAGAATCAGTACGTTTTATATTTAATTTTAACATTTTAAGAATGCACAACCAGTCGTTAACGCGTTTCAATGTGGAGATACTAGTAACTCGAATACAAATCTTGGATTATTGTTAGACAATAAGGTCAAGTTTGGATTGTATTGGACTATTGAACAACGAATAGGAAAAGAGTTTTTCCAAAAGTACTGGCCTATAGAAAAGTACGCATCAGAAGAACAACGGTACGCATGACAACACTATTCTAACATTGTAAGAACAGGAAACAATTATATGGAATCAATTTTACTTTTCACAGAAGATGCTATTCGTGAGTCACCAAATCATTGTATCATATGTTCTGGAAAATTACCACATTTGGGTTTGAAACCAACAGTTTGTGATTCTCCACTTTGTGTATTCAGTCACGAACAATACGGTTTGGGAGTCGATTTGGAAAGTATGATTTTAAAGTCACCAGAAATTGTCGATTTATTGATAACCATGTGTTACGCAGCGTGTAGCCAACAACAACTTGGATACCACAGAAGCAATTTTAATCCATTTGATCCATTCCCACGTGGATTAGAAATCAAGGTCAAGAATGAGAAAACGGGACAAATTGACGTTTTATCGTTCATGAAGGGAGATGATCGTGATAACAAATCTGTGAGCGAAGTACTTAATTTAATTCCCACGATTGAACAATTAACGTGTTGGGTAATTGATGGAAAACTCAAAGACCATTGTGATGAACTACACATGTTAATGTACCCTCTTTTGCGATGGATTATGGCTTCAAATCGTAGTCATTTGAAAAAATTGGAAAAACACGAACAAATCTCCGAAATGCAAACAGAACATCAATACTTGATGATGAGTTCTCCACCAGAGAAGGAGAAACGATTCCAAGAGCTAAAGAGAAAGTACGGATCCGTGTATGCGTTCCATGGTTCGGCATTGCGCAACTGGCACAGTATTTTGAGAGTTGGTTTGAAAAACATGAGTGGAACAGCAGGACAAATGAACGGTGCTGCTTTTGGAAGTGGTGTTTACTTGGCACCTCATTCATCAACATCAGCAGGTTATATGCAGTTTTTCCAAGGTTGGCCAAAGAGTACACTGTTTTCGAAAAACCTTGGTTGTATGGCTGTTTGTGAAATTATTACCAAGAAGGATGAGGTAAAACAACCAAAACCTCATTATGTTATTCCAAACGAGGAGCTGATTCAAGCAAGATACTTTATGATTTATGATGCTCGGTGTGCAGCTAACGCAGATGGAGGTAAACTAAGACCACCAGACATTGATTGGGCATAAACATTATTTACTTGGTTTGTTCCAACAGATTGGCAACAGTTGTTATTTCGTATCCCATTTCTTTCAATTTGGGAAGAATTGTCTTCAATGTCGCAACTGTACCTGATCTTGGTCCAATGTTACCATCATGTAATATGATAATCCCACCTGGATGAACACGATGTAACACATATGCAGAGTTAATCGTAGATGACATAACTATTGGGTCATGAGGATAGATATCGCCTAGAACAGTTCTATATCCCAGCTCTTTAGCCTTTTCTACCATAGTTTTAGAAAAATAACCATGACCAGGTCGGAAACTCTTCACTTTTGGTTGATCATTGGAATCTGGGTACAGCATTTTATCTACTTTCACTATTTGCTTTTCTAGCGTCTTAATAGGTAGAGCAATTGCTGGAGTGTTGTGGTACGTGTGATTTCCGAGCTCGTGTCCTTCATTTCTCATTCTTTCTATTAGTTTTTCATTTCCATCTTTTTCTATTTGACGTCCGATCAAAAAGAATGTGCACTTGACATCATATTCCTTGAGAACATCTAGAATTAATGGCGTTGTTTTTGCAGTTGGGCCATCGTCAATAGTTAGTGCAACAAATTTTCTTTCTGTCTTCACTTTGAATAGTACATCTGGGTACCACGATTGAAGTATATCCATGATCCATTGAGGTTGCCAATAAACAACAGATACAAATGCTGTGAAAGTTGCACCAACACCTGCTACTACGAACCCAATCATATCTGCTTGTTCGTTAAATTTGACCAGTCAATTTTACTCTTACAAATTTCGAAAACGCAAAATATGTTACGCAACCTATTTGCTCGTGCGAGAAGCTTTTCAGGTGTGGCAAGATACGCCAGTGCAACGTTATTTACTCACAACCTATTTCCACAAGAGAGAGCAGTGTTCGAAAAGTATCTTCCAGAACTCGATAAAAAAGGAGTAATGCAACGCTACACAATACGTTTGCAGGTGGATAAATGGGACGAAGCCAAGCAACTCGCAGAAAAAAATTTAAACAACCCAAGTATATTGGAGCGTGTTGATGCATACTTGGTACTTGCATGGTACTACGCCCGAGTAAAACAATACGAAAAAAGTGTTCAGTACATAAACGACGCACTTTTAGCATCGAAAGGTAACAAAGAAGGTCACATTCACTTGATGAGCAATGTCGTACAAGGATTGTGTACATATCACCTGTTCACCGAGTGTTTACAGCTCATCAACACGCTACTCCCAACTCTCTCAGATACTCATCTAGCGTCACACCTGGAACAGTACATTCCATCAGTAAAAGTCCTGCAAAAAAACGGTCACATACTCGAAGAAGAGAGCACGTTTGTAAATGCAAAATTTTCCAATGAAATGTTCCAAGCAATGGAGAAATGTATGCCATTTGATTGGAGATTATCATTCATGGTAGCTCAAGCGTTAAAAAGTACAAACCAACAACTTGCTCTGCAATACTTGAATCGGTCCATACAAGCAGCTGGACCTGTCAAGAAAGTTGTACCAATGTTTACATTAGCATTGTGGTCAGGAATATCGCAACAAGCTGTAAATGCTTATACTGAAATTTCGAATATTGATGTACCAATCACTGGTCCTTATATTGCAAGAATTGTTGCGCTTAGTAACGCCAGTTTGGTAGAGTTTGGAAAAGGAACGGAACTTAATAAAACGAGAGCAGTTGATGCTGCAGAGCAAGCAGTAAAATTGGCACCAAATGACAACCAAGTCAAGTTGAGTAGAGGATTAGTGTATAGTAAAGTGGGACGTGGTAAGCAAGCACTTGGTGACTTGAAAATTGGTGCTGATAGTGGTGATTATTCACTTACGGGAGTATATGCTAACGCATTGCAAGATGCGTATGAAGCAACAAAATCTAAAGTGTATCTCAGTGAAGCAATAGCGTTGTATAATAAGATGTTAGCTACAAACGCTAAAGATTACTTGTTGCATGTGCAAATGGCAAAAGCAAAAGAGTTATCTGGCGCTAACAAGGAAGAGATTCTAGTACACGTACGAAAGGCGTTAGAGTTACAACCAAATAACGTTAGTGCGTTATTGCTGAGTTATTCGCTGGAAACTGATCCTAGTTACAAAGAGAAAACAATCTCTGAATTGAAAAAACTAAGAGACCAATATCCAAACTCAATAATGGGTCAGCGATTAAGTAAAATGAATCTTTAATTTACGAGGAACAACGTCGCAACTTGTTGTATTCTCGATCATTTACTTGAAAGCAGAATGGAAGCTTTACAGATTAACTCTCCTTTAAAATTTTCTCAATTCTCATAGTGACGAGGTGTTTTGCACGTCTCTGTTATTGTAACTTCATACAATGCGCAGATGACCAGTGTGAACAATCAGTTCTTGCCCTACCGTAGTTATGAACCAACGACTGGAACATACACTACTACATATCTTCCTGATGGGTACTTTAAGCTTCACAACAGAGCACAATATGCGACACTTTCGAAAAACTACTCTTTGCAAAATAATCAGTTTGATTCGACGTACGGAGACAACAATCTACGATACAGATCTAATTATCAGCGATTATACGAGCCGCACTGGTTATTCGATTTAATAAGTCCAAAATGGCTTCTACTCGCTCTATTAGGGATTTTCGGAGGCTCATTTGCATTGATAAAATTGTGGAAACGGTGGAGCAACAAAAGAACAACAATTTCAAAGCAAATTAAAAAATCAAAACAAGACAGCGAAATAGAAGCAGTGTTGCGACAAGTAGATGCTAGAAAGAAAGTAAAGAGAGCGGAACCAGTAAAAGATGACTCGATCCAAAAGAATTTAGCGCGACTGGATACAATGACCCGAGAAGAATTAAATGCTGCATTTTTGGAGACTGCAGAAGTTGAATTCGAAACGGAGGAAAACGCTAGTGAATATAAACCTCTTGTGTACTCGGAAGTGTTTGCTGAAATGTCACAAGAAACCAGAAACACAATGAAGAAGCATTGAGTGAACGAATCTGACACTCTTGGAGAGATTTTGAGAAAACTAGTTGCAAGTCGTACAAGTTGAACCACATGGATTGGTCTGAGATCTGTCTGCAACCTTACAATTCAATCTCACAGTGTATGTAGTGAATGTTTCAACACTGGTGAATGAAATAATATGTTTTAGAGAATATCTATTCTATTAGTGGACAATACGCAGCCACTCTAAATACAAGATAAAACACCAAGCAGTAATTAAATAATTAATATTTAAAAAATAACTTTCATTTTTAAAATATTTTAACTATTAATTATTCTCAGCAAGTATGTTGTACAAAATTTGTGCTCTCTTTTACAATCGTAGTTGACAATAACATAATGCAAAACTGTACAACCTTCCTCTTTGAAGGTCCACCACACACAACATCACCTACGGTCTCTTCTCAAAGACAAACTCGCCCTCAAGTATGAATGCATTGCAACAAACAAGCTGTTGTTCTTTAATGATATACATTTAGATGATGTTTACCGTACCTTCATTTACGCTCTGCAACTTCGAAACCAACACAACATACTTTTGATTGGTGATACATCAATATTGTACAACTTTAAAACCAAACAAATGAAACAACTACATCACATAAAGAATGATAGGGCTTACGGACATTTCGCTGCACAACTCGCCGATGGCACTGTTGCAGTGTTAACACATACATCACTTTGTTTGTGTGATCCTATTACTATGGACATCAGGGATAAACTTAAAGTGAACTCTGAAGTCATAGCGGTAGCAGGAGACAATTTAATAGCACTTCCAAAAGGTGGAGCTATTCAAATTTGGAATGTAGCAACAAAGAGTTGCATAAAAACTCTAATTGGCCATGAAGTAGCGACAATAACTTGTATGTTGCTACTCTCGCATGGTATACTGGCAAGTTGCGGTTTCGATAATGGAGATTGTTTGCACGTGTTGAGGGGACATAGCAAGAACGTATGGGGACTAACAAAACTGGACAATAGTATAGTTTCATGTGGTTACGACAATACGATACGGTTCTGGGACAGAGAAACAAAAGAATGTACACGTGTAGTGCAAGGCTTCTATCAATCTGGTTGTTTATACAAGTTACTGGCTAAACCTGATAGAACTATTATCGCATTGGGTACCAAGAGCTATTCTTACAGAGATGATAAAGGAATGCAAGAACTGCCGAATGGAGAAGGTGCACACTGCGCTGTAGTCATAAAAGAGTATCCATACCTTCCAGATTATAACATCAACAGACAATAAAAGGATAGATTTATATAAATCAATTGTTAATCGCAGTCAATATATTCCTTGATCAAACTCTTAATTAAATAGTTTGGTAGTAACACTTTGCTGCTTAGTTTTTCTCTTGTTAGAGGACTTGTATCTCTAGTCGATAACCATTGCAAAATGGCCGACTTTTCATACGTGTTTCCATCACTAAGAATTACTGGTTCGCTAAACACTTCTTGTGTGATTGGACAAACCAAAGATTGCATGAGTGCCTCATGTACAATTTTTCCATTGTTTGGTGGTGGTACAGTACTCTTCAAAACTTCATCTTCTGTCTTTTCCATATCACTCGCGTTCACAAATTTGCGCATATTGTTAATGTGAACGGTGAATGAAACATGGGGAGCGCGTTCAATGTGATATTGATGATGTTCCAATCGTTTGGTAATTTTACCGTAACGTAAGATACCTTCTCGTGTTACTGGATTCACATCTTCGAATGCAATAGTTTCTCCTATTGTGAAATGCGTATCGGGATCGGCAGGAATGAAATATTTCAAATCTTCCAAAACGACACGTTCTCCGACTTTTCGATTCAAGTTGGTATCGCCACCGACAACACTTGTAATGTTGAAATCATCTAGAATCTTTTCCATTTGTTCTCCTGATTTACATTTGAGCATGAGTGACAAAATAGTTGCATCATTTCCAGTAAATCCCAGGTGTTGATTAATCGATCTTGCAACAATTACATATGGATCCAAATAGGATGGAATACGTCTGGAAATATAAATTCTTACTGCTTTTGTATCTAGTACACAGTGAGTACCACTCTCGTAATCTCCACGTGTAACATCGTGACCATTTCTAGAGTCAATATACGCACATTTGAGAACATCAACTTCACAGCATGCATAAGCAGTTAATTCTGATATCTTCTCCAATGGAAGTGCAATTTCTGCTCCAATGCTATGTCGTAACAATCTAGCCAACGATGGAGTAAATTGTTTCATTTTCAACGCACTAGTCATAGTATTCGTAATCTCTGTTTGGTAAATTGGTGTTTCTCGCGTAATTGTTTTCAATTGTTCTGTAATGACAGAACTAATTGTCTTTAACGCCAACTTGGACGCCAAATCCGATAAATCTTGATGTAAAAGATCAAATTCATCAACATTGATTCGTTGACGCAAGTATGGTGCATCATCAACAAGTACAGAGCGATGTGGCGCCAAAACTCGTTTTGTCGTTACTAGGAACGATCCTTGAAGTGTACTGCCGTGCTCTGAAACTAGTAAACGAATAATCTTCAAACATAGTTCAACTTCAGTTGGTGTTAACACTTCTACTTCAGCTTCTTTACACTTTTCACGCATCGTCTTTAAAATCATGTTACAAAATGTTACTGATGGTTTCTCTTCCACTCCCCAATGTGCAAATAGTTTTGTAAATTCAAAATAGTCATCGGGTACTTTGTAAATAAATGGAGCATAGTTTTCATCCATTTTAAAGAAAAACTTTTGTGGATTCAAAAAGTATCCATCCATGTAAATTAATTTTTGATCGCGCGCTTCGGTGTTTGCTTTGAGTGGTGGTTTTGACAAGTATCTATATATTTCGATACAAATTCTTTGTACTTCTAGTTGTCCCAAATCTTCTGGTCGTATTTGACTCAAATTACACAAATGTTCCATAACAATAGATGCTTTTGGTGATGCTGGTTGTGCAATTCTATTACACACTGCTTCTACTACGTCACTGTACTCTTCATCATAAATATACGCCGATGTGAACGCAATGTCGGTATATTTTGGATCAACACATGAAGTGATGGGTTGTAGTCCATTGCTTCGTGGTTCATCAAAACATTTTTGATTCTTGTTGAAACAATACGTTCGATCCAATTCCTTGATTGGTAAAATTCTCTTACTAGCCATTTCTTTCAAGAATTTTGTATCATCAAAAATCAATCCTTTTTGTTTGGTATAAAGTTGGTTCAGCAATACAGTAGCTTTGTATCGCGCAATATTGATATCAGAATCAGTAATATGACACTTGAGTAAGAACTCGGTGTTGACTTTGGATATCAAACCCAAATCCTTTTTCAAAAATTGAATCCATTCTTCACTATCGTATGGAGGACTTGGGAAATAGTTATGATCTGTAATGAACAATTTGAAACATTCGTTTTCTGGATCGTAACATTCTGATGGTTTCTTTCCATTGAGGAATGGTAATTCTGCAATTTGTTGTTTCAACGCGTTGCGAAGTACAGGTGTTTCTAGAATGTGATTCAAGTGTTGTGCTTGTTGTTGGTCACTAAGTGACGAAAACGCTTGTGCATGCAAAATGTACTCGCGATACAAGTTCTCATCTAACGCTTTCTTTGCTCCAAGTTCAATGTACAATACTTTCAAACTTCTGTTCTGTTTTTTCAAAATCTTGACGGAAGATGGGCAGTGAGGAAGTTTACATTTTTTGGATTCAATAAAGATTCTACTTCTGTTGTTACCATCACGGTATTGATTCAACGAACAGAATTCGCCGTTCGTGAGCTCGAATAGTGGTAACGAAGCCAATGCGTGAAGTTCCTCACGTGATAAATTTCTTGCATTGAAGAATTGCAAAAGCATTCTTCGTTGGTCATCGTTTAACGCGTTAAAGCGATCTGCGTTTAGTTTGTGTAGTGATTCTATGAGTATATTGTCATTCAATGGGGAAGTAACTTTGCGTAACGTTTGGAACTTTTGACAAAACTCGGGTAACGCTACTGGTACTTGCAATACTGTCAAAATATCTACCATAGATGCAGGTTGTTCCGGCGTTACATGAATAACTTCTTTTCCAGAAACTATTCTGTACAATTTCCTATCTGCAGTAGGAATCAAAGCTAACTGAGAGAACAACTCGCGATTGGTGTCATCACTGTGCTCCTCCAAGTACTTCCAAATATCTAGTAACCATTCCGTAGTTGGTTGTGATGTACTGTTTGGAACATATGTTGTGAAACTTGCTCTTTGCGTGAGAATCAAACGTTGTGGCATGTGTTGACACAAGAACTCGTAGAACAACGCAGGTGTGAGTTGCGTGATTCCTAACTGTGTCCAAAATGCTTTATCATCATCCTTGTTATGTTTTGGTACGAGTCCTGCTAGTTGTTTGATAAAATCAATATCTACAAAATCGGCTGCTTTCCAAGGTATGAGATTCTTAATCAGCGCTTCTTTGTCAGTGTAGTACATGTGAACATCATTTTGTGGCGATGAAGAAGACCAGAATGAGTTCTTGCGATTACCTTTGTGATGAGTTTTGTGATGATGGTGCTCTTGTGGTGACGCAAACATGACTGTACCTGAAACCATTAAAATTGGGAAATTGACAAAGTGTGAGGCATCAACATCTTCGTTTGTACGAATACAAAAGTCCCACAACTTTTCAACGTAATCACGAACAGTCTGTTCTGGTTGTGATGGTGCTTGCACCGGTTGTGGCGCTTCTTCTTCAATTCCTTGCTCTCGTTGCTGCTCTCGTAGTTTTTCTTGTAGTTCTAAAAGCTTTTTGTGCTTTCTAGCACGTTCTGCATCAGCTGCTGCTTTTTCTCGCAAAATTCTTTGGTTCATTTGGTTACTAAAGAATTGATTGTAGAATATTCGTACGTTCTTTGGCGTGACAAACGAGATGTAATCTACTGCATCTTTCAATCCTTCGATTACAGCATCAGGAACGATGACGAGTGGAAAGCTATCAGTGATAAGTATTTCGTGAAGTTGCGATCGAAGAACTCTTGTTGGTACAACTTGTCGTTTGGGTTGCTTCTTTTTGTCATGTTTATGATCATGCTTTTCTTTCTCGTTTTGACCTTGTGGACTATCCAAGTTGATACTTCGCATTGAAAGTAACGCGTTTGGTGTACTTTGTGAGTAAAACGCTTGGAAGTGCGATAATGACGTGTAAAATGGCGATAAAAGTGTTGTCATTAACGGATTTGCTCCAATGCGTGATTTTTGTGGTGCCAAGTCCATAATTCTATGGAAAATCTTTTGCTTGTCAACTCTTGATCGATTTGATTCAGTGTTATTGATACATAACCATTCGATCAAGTTCATTAACGCAGGAGCGACACAGTTAGACAATAACACTCGATTCCATTTGTCTCTTACATCGAAATGACTCTCGTTACGTTTCTCGCCAAGTTTAGATTGCCATAAATCTCTTCTGCTTGTACCCAACTCGAAGAACGAGTTGATGTGTACGGATAAACCAGTTTCTATAGGTAATGGCAGGAATGAGAATGCTCTACCGTCTAGTGACTTGGTATCTTCTGCAGTGGTAAAGTCATCGTACTTGATGGCAACAGCAGCATGCGGAACAAGACGATATTTTCTTTCTGCTCTTTTCACGTTTTGTAACGCCAAATCGTA